>Ga0105355_10001290_pt1 | contig 23150 bp, 19 predicted proteins | sample GOMGulsemesocosm_2_FD_83508 | JGI IMG/M metagenome (GOLD analysis project Ga0105355, IMG submission 83508) | Methane-oxidizing microbial communities from mesocosms in the Gulf of Mexico - GOM9C Gulf of Mexico | ecosystem: Environmental > Aquatic > Marine > Cold seeps | place: Gulf of Mexico...
TTATTCATTGCCGAATCAGTTTTTTGAGCATCTTCTGCTACATAAACCATACCTTGAAATACACCTCTGGCACGCTGATTCAAAACACCTTTATACAATTCATTACTGATTGCATGAGGTTTTAAATGATTAATACGGGTGTGATTATCAATATGTTGGCGCTTATTACCAATATATAAGCCATTTAAATCACATTCCGAGGCAATATCTAAATCTGTATGCACATCATTTCTAGCCAACAAGCCACCAAAGGCAAAGTTATGATGATTAAATCGACTGTCTCTTGCCTGTTTAACGTAAGTACCACCAAAATGGTAAGCTTTTTCGCCTTCACTTTGTACTTTATACAAGCTTAAGCTTGCATTTTTTTCAACAAACACTTCAGTGACAGCAGCTGTTAAATAAGCATCATCAACACCTACAAAGGTTTCAATAACATTAACTTCTGCCATTTCTTCAGCAATAAGGACATTACGTGTAGTTGCTAAACACTCTGTTTCAGTGACTATATGTAATAACTGAATAGCTTGATCTACAACTTTTTTAGCTGGAATATGAACAAATAAACCATCACTAAACCAGGCCGTATTAAATGCAACAAAGCTATGTTCGTCATTACTAACCGCTTGACTTAAATAGCTTTCTAAAATCTCTGGTTTTTGCTCTAAAGCATCAGCCATACTTAGCACTGTAATATCTTTATCTAATCCATCTAATGAAGAATACTGTTTAGAAAAACGACCATTAATCAATACAATGGTTAAAGTATCTTCAAGTTGGTTTTCAGTTAACAGAGCCTGATCAAAAACAGCTTCAGATAAGTCTAATGAAGGTGCAAATAATTTCTTCTCAATAGCCGAAACATTAGTGTAACGCCACTCTTCTTCTCTTAATGAAGGAAAACCCTGATCAGAAAAACAATTAAAAGCATCAGCCCTTAATGTTTTAAGCCAAGCTAGAGATTGCCCTGGCAATAAATCAGCTGTTTTCTCATATTCTGCAATATAACGACTTGTCATTATGCTGCCTGCCCTTCAACCCACTGGTAGCCTTTTGCTTCCAGTTCTAATGCTAACTCCGGCCCACCGGATTTGACAATTTTGCCATCCGCTAAAACATGAACAATATCAGGTTTTATATAATCTAATAAACGTTGATAATGCGTAATCATTAAAAATGAACGTTCAGTTGAGCGCAATGAATTAACCCCTTCTGCTACAACTTTTAGTGCATCAATATCTAAACCGGAATCAGTTTCATCCAAGATACACATTTTTGGTTCTAAAATAGCCGCTTGTAGAATTTCATTACGTTTTTTCTCACCGCCTGAAAAACCTTCATTAACAGCACGGTATAAAAACTTTTCATCCATTTGTAGAAGTTTGATTTTATCTTTAACCATAGTTAAAAAATCCATCGCATCCACTTCATCTAAACCATTGTGTTTACGAATTGAATTTAAAGCCGCTTTCAACATATAGATATTACTAACACCAGGAATTTCTACAGGGTATTGAAATGCTAGAAATACGCCTTCACGCGCTCTAATTTCAGGATCCATATCTAGAAGATCGTTCCCCATATAAGTCACTTTACCTTCAGTAATGTTATAGCCTGGTTTACCAGATAACACATGAGACAAAGTACTTTTACCTGCACCATTTGGCCCCATAATAGCGTGAACTTCACCTGCGTTAATTTCTAAGTTAAGCCCTTTTAGAATAGGCTTGTCTCCAACACTGACATGAAGGTTTTCTATCTTAAGCATTTTATTTCCTGATTTCGTTATATCTCGTTCCCACGCGCTGCGTGGGAATGCAGTTTTTGACGCGCTTGCGTCATGGGACGCAGGCGCGTCCGTTATGCGTTACCACGCAGCGCGTGGGAACTAGGTATTTCTTATTAGCCTACTGAACCTTCTAGGCTTATTCCTAGTAGAGCCTGCGCTTCTACTGCAGACTCCATCGGCAATTCTTTAAACACTTCCTTACAAAAGCCATTCACAATCATAGACACAGCATCCTCTGCTGATAAGCCACGTTGCTGACAAAAGAACAATTGGTCTTCACTTATTTTTGAAGTAGTCGCTTCATGTTCAACTTGTGCCGATGGAGTCTTAACCTCTACATAAGGAAAAGTATGCGCTCCACATTTATCCCCTACTAATAGAGAATCACACTGGGTATAGTTACGTGCATTTTCTGCACCTTTAGCAACTTTAACTAAACCACGATAAGTGTTTTGAGCTTTACCTGCTGAAATACCTTTAGAAATAATTGTACTCTTGGTATTTTTTCCGATATGAATCATCTTAGTGCCAGTGTCAGCCTGCTGATAATTATTGGTTAGAGCAACTGAATAAAATTCACCAACAGAATTATCACCTAATAAAACACAGCTAGGATATTTCCAAGTAATGGCTGAACCCGTCTCTACTTGTGTCCAAGATACTTTAGCGTTATCTCCACGACATTCCGCACGTTTAGTGACAAAGTTATAAATACCACCCACACCATTTTCATCGCCTGGGTACCAGTTTTGTACTGTTGAGTATTTTATTTCTGCATCTTTCATCGCAACTAATTCAACCACTGCAGCATGCAATTGGTTTTCATCACGCATTGGAGCTGTACAGCCTTCAAGGTAACTAACATGACTACCTTCATCGGCAATAATCAATGTACGTTCAAACTGCCCTGTATTTGCAGCATTAATTCTAAAATACGTTGATAGTTCCATCGGGCAACGTACGCCTTTAGGAATATAAACAAAAGAACCATCGGTAAAAACAGCTGCATTTAGAGCAGCGAAAAAGTTATCGCCCTCTGGTACGACCGTGCCTAAATATTGTTTAACTAATTCAGGATGTTCTTGTAAAGCTTCTGAGATTGGGCAAAAAATAACCCCCGCATCTTTCAACTTACCTTTAAAAGTTGTCGCAACAGAAACGCTATCAAATACGGCATCTACAGCAACACCGGCTAAACGTTCTTGCTCATCTAAAGGAATTCCTAATTTTTTATAAGTATCTAATAATTCTGGATCAACTTCATCTAGACTTTGTGGCTTATCAGAATCTTTTTTAGGGGCTGAATAATAACTAATAGCCTGATAATCAATAGGCTCAATGTTCAATTGCGCCCAGTCAGGGTTCTTCATAGTTTGCCAATGACGGAATGCCTTTAATCGATATTCCAACATGAATTCAGGCTCATTTTTAATCTTGGATAACTTAGCAATCACTTCTTCATCCAAACCAGGAGGAAAAGTTTCTACTTCGATATCAGTAACAAAACCTTGAGAATATTCCTGAGAAATCAGGTTTTCAACTTCTTTAGCACTTGATGACATAAATGACTCTATCTATATAAACTACTGACGGGGATTGTTATTTCTACTGGCGATTTGACGGGCATTATCATATCGGCCAAAGTAACTGAATCCAGCGCATTAAATACTTTTTGATTAATCAAACCCCAGTTTCCTTGAATTTCACAGCCACTGGCTTGATCACAATTTTTATGAGAAGCATTACATTCAGTTAAAGCAATAGGACCTTCGAGAGCACTAATTACTGTAGCTACAGTAATTTTTTCAGGCGATCTTGCTAACAAATACCCACCTTTAGCCCCTCTAACAGATGTTAATACATGCGCTTTAACCAAAAGCTTAAGAATTTTACTTACCGTTGGTAAAGTAATTCCCGTAACCTTAGAAATTTCTAATGCAGCATGCATACCTAGCCGGTCTTTCGCCATAAAACTTAAAATAACCGTTGCATAGTCTGTTAATTTACTTAACTTTAACATTACCTCTCCAATCACAATGAGGACTATTTTAGTACTATTTAAATCCTGAGTAAAGTACTTGGTTATTTTTTTGGGTTTATTAGTGCTTTAGAATAATAAAACGGAGGCGGAATGCTCTACAATTAGAGCATCCTTATTTGATCAATTTATAGAGCTGGGCAATGCAGCTTTACAAGCCAGCCAAAAGGTCTTTTTTAATATCTTCAACATCTTCCAAGCCAACCGATATTCTAACCAAACTATCAGTGATTCCAACTTCAGCTCTAACTTCTGGCGTTAACCTACCGTGAGTTGTTGTGGCTGGATGAGTAATAGTGGTTTTTACATCACCTAAGTTAGCAGTGATTGATAACATTTTTGTTGAATCTATTAGTTTCCAAGCCTGCTCTTTTCCACCATTCAATTCAAAACTAACAACCCCACCAAAATGACTTTGCTGTTGCTTGGCTAGTTCATGCTGAGCATGAGATTCAAGCCCTGGATAATGAACTTTAGCTACAGAGTCTTGCTTTTCTAACCATTTGGCTAACTCAAAAGCATTGTCACAATGAGCCTTCATCCGTACCGCCAAAGTTTCTAAGCCAGATAAAAATACCCAAGCATTAAAAGCACTCATGGTTGCCCCACCTGTACGCAAATAGGGATAAATATTTTTTTCTATAATTTCATCACTGGCAATAACGGCTCCACCAACACAACGTCCCTGGCCATCAATATACTTAGTGGCTGAATGCACAATAATATCAGCGCCAAGTTCCAATGGTTTTTGTAATACAGGGGTGCAAAAAACATTATCAACAACCAATAAACAACCATGCTTATGTGCAATATCAGCTAAAGCTTTAATATCAGCTATTTCTATTAAAGGGTTTGAAGGGGTTTCTAAAAATAGAAAACGGGTATTGGGTTTTATTGCCGCTTCCCAAGCAGCCAAATCTGTTAATTTAACAAAATCTGTTTCGACACCGAACTTTCCAAAATAGTTTTGGAACATTAAGATAGTATTTCCAAACACACTGCGTGATGAAACGACATGATCACCCGCTTTTAATAAGCCCATTCCAACAGCCATAATAGCGGCCATACCTGAGGCAAAAGCTAAGCAACGCTCTCCCTTTTCCATTAAAGCTAAACGCTTTTGAAAAGTATCAACTGTCGGATTGGTAAAACGAGAATATATATTACCAGGGACTTGCCCTGTAAATTTTAATGATGCTTCTTCAGCACTACTAAAGACATAACTGGAAGTCGCAAAAATAGGCATACTATGCTCACCTTCGTGAGTTCTGTCATGCCCAGCTCTAATTGCTTGTGTTTCTAATGAGTATTCGTTCCAGTCAAAATCTGTCATTTTTATAAATAAACTATCTTTGTCGTTTAACAAAAAGGGCCTTTAGCTACGATTTATATCTATATTAATCGCGGCTAAAAGCCCCTCCTACTTTTATCAAATAAACTTTTTGATTAATCAATTAGCATTTTGAATATCAATAATAAAGTTATCTGCATTCCGCCCGGCTTGCGCATCATCATTTCTTAAATTATTAATACGTTCTAAATATGCGTCATCAATATCACCTGTTATGTACTCACGATTAAAACATGAGGTATCAAAATGGGTGATTTTTGAGCTCTTCCCTTTAACGGCATCGATTAAATCTTCTAAATCCTGATAAATCATTTTATCAGCACCAATCGCATCTCCCACTTCATCTCCAGTACGGTTATGTGCTATTAACTCTTCAACAGCTGGCATATCTATACCATAAACATTTGGATGTCTAACTGCGGGTGCAGCCGATGCAAAATATACTTTTTTAGCGCCCGCATCTCTAGCCATTTGAATGATTTGTTCAGAGGTTGTACCTCTTACTACTGAATCATCCACTAATAATACATTTTTACCTTCAAACTCTAAATCAATAGCATTAAGCTTTTGCTTAACTGATTTTTTACGCATTTGCTGACCAGGCATAATAAAAGTTCTGCCAATATAGCGGTTTTTCATAAAACCTTCGCGAAACTTAACACCTAAATTATTAGCCATTTGCAATGCGGAAGTTCGGCTAGTATCAGGAATAGGAATAACCACATCAATATCATGATCAGGCCATTCTCTTAAAACTTTATCGGCTAATTTTTCACCCATTCTAAGACGGGCTTTGTAAACAGAGATATCATCAATAATTGAGTCAGGTCTTGCAAAATAGACATATTCAAAGATACAAGGACAATGGTCAACAACATCTGAACATTGCTTTGTATGTAATTTTCCCGTCGCTTCAATAAAGACAGCTTCGCCTGGCTCGATATCTCTAGTTAATTCAAAATCTAATACGCTTAATGCTACATTTTCAGAGGCAACCATAAAGTCAGAACCATTTTCAGTTTTTCTTTCACCGAAAACGATAGGTCTAATACCATGAGGGTCTCTAAATGCTAAAACTCCATATCCTGCAATCATAATAACGACAGCATAAGCTCCTTTACAGCGCTTATGAACAGCTGCAACCGCTTTAAAAACATCATTCTCATCAATGCGTAATTTACCTAAAGCCTGCAACTCATGTGCGAATACATTAAGTAAAATTTCTGAATCGGAATTAGTATTTAAATGACGTTGATCTTCTTTGAACAGTTCTTCTTTTAACTCTTCTGTATTGGTCAAATTACCATTATGAGCTAAAGTCAGGCCAAAAGGAGAGTTCACATAAAAAGGCTGAGCTTCTGCAGAACTTGAACAGCCAGCTGTTGGGTATCTAACATGTGCGATTCCCATTGAACCTCTGAGCTTTATCATTTGCTCATCAGAAAATACATCGCGTGTTAACCCATTATCTTTTCGTAAATAAAACCGTCCATCCTCGCAGGTTACAATACCTGCAGCATCCTGCCCTCGATGTTGTAAAACGGTAAGAGCATCATAAAGCTCTTGATTGACATTTAGGTGAGAAACAATACCAGCAATACCACACATTTTTAGAGACCTTCGTAATTAGTATTTAACATATCCAGCCAAACCTGACGGAATATGGTCATGCAACCAAACGGCTAATGATTGAAAAGGTGGAATCAAAATTGACTCTTTCCACCAAGAATCTTCGGGCAAAGGCGTTAACCCTGCCAACATAATAACAATAGCAACAACTACCAACCCTCGTGCTATTCCAAATATCATCCCTGCAAATCTATCTGACCCCGTTAAACCAGTTCTTTTAACGAGCTCGCCCAATAAATAACTAATTATTGCGCCAAGAATAAGAGTAATTACAAACAAAATTGCGAAGGCGCTTGCAATTCTTGCCGAAGGGTAACTAATCAAGCCCTCTAGAAACCCTGAAAAATCACGACTAAAAGTTAAACCAACCCAAATAGCAACGACCCATAATGCCAGAGAAAATGCTTCTCTAACAAAGCCTCTCACCAATCCAATTATTGATGAAATAAATATTAGCCCAATGATAGCGTAATCTATCCAGATTAACTGATATTCCATAACCCTAGTAATTCCTCATACACATCATTATTCTTCCAGCCAAGTATTTAAACATAATCTAATTTCAAAATTTGCTGATTTATTGCAAACAGACTATTTATTAAATCAACCATCATTCAGACTCAGGATACTTTTAATATTATTTAATTTATCAATTTTTACTTTTAATGCCTCAGCTCTTTTCTTATCAAGCTCTGGACCCACCTTAACTTTGTACATTACACCTTTATCAGTTGTAATTGCTTTAATGTTGACAGGAAACCCCTGACTTTTAACTTTCTTTTGTAAGGCGACAGCATTATCTCGATTACCAAATATACCTACCTGTAGAAACCAATGCTTCATATTGTTGACAACATGGTTAGACTCAAGCTGTTTTATTACTTTTGGCTTTGGTAAGCTAATAACATCATCAATACTTTGAGGTGTTGATGAAAGTCTTGAATTATTTTGTATGGGTAGTTTTGGAATTTCAAGCTCACCAATCATTTCACCTGATTGATCTATAGGATCATCAAATAACATCGGAACAAAAATTACAGCTAATGATGTAATAACAATTGCGCCAACTATGCGTTGCTTTAACTCTTGATCCATAACAATTACCTCAAATATTTTCAGCTTTAAGCAAATATTCTGACACTAAAAAAAATGATCCAAAAACTAAAATTAATTCACCTTTTTTAGCGTTTCTTTCTGCTGCATTAAAAGCCTCTGAAAAATCTTTAAACCCCGTATTTACATCACTTAACTCGCAGGCCTGAAAATGTGCTTGCATGGCTGGTTCACTTGCTGCTCTAGGGTTACTTAATGGTGCTAGAAACCAATCTGCAATCACAGGTTTTATAATATCAATAACCCCTACTATATCTTTATCCCTCATCATTGCAAAAACAGCATGAATTCTCTTACCAGGAAAGTCAGTTTCCAAATACTTTAATAGTACAGTCACTGCTTGTGGATTATGAGCTACATCTAATAATACAGGCGTTTCACCTTCAATTATCTGAAAACGACCCTGCAATTGTATATTCTGCAAACCATAATGAATTGATTTTTCAGAAACAGCTAATATAGGATTCATTTCAGTAATGGCCATCAATACTGATGATGCATTTCGGTATTGGTGCTCACCTTTTAACCCTGGTTTTGGTAATTGATTATACTTTTGTGCTTTGTCACCTTGGCATTTCCATTCCCAATCACTTTCATTAATCTGAAATTGAAATTCGTCACCAATTCGTAATAATGAGGCATTTATTGTATCTGCTTGCTTAAGTAAAGATTCTGGCGGATTTATATCACCGATGACAGCAGGTATATTTTCTCTAAAGATTCCAGCCTTTTCAAAACCAATAGCCTCTCGAGTTTCACCCAACCAATCAATATGATCAACACTAATACTGGTAACAAGTGAGACATCTGAATCAATGATATTAACGGCATCAAGCCGCCCACCTAAGCCAACCTCAAGTAATTGAATATCCAGATCTGATCGCCAAAAGATATCTAGCGCTGCCAATGTTCCAAATTCAAAATAACTAAGTGAAACATCATTTCTTACTGCATCTATCCGCTCAAAAGCATGACAAATTTCAGAATCAGAAACAGCTTCTCCATTAATACGAATTCGCTCGTTATACTTTAAAATATGGGGAGAGGTATATGCACCGACTTTGTAGCCTTGCGCTCTATAGATAGCTTCTAAATAAGCTATACACGAGCCTTTACCATTTGTACCTGCAACAATGATTGTTGGAGGTTTAACCCTATTGGGGTTAAGTGATTTAAATACAGATGCGGCACGGTCTAAACCCAAATCTATGGATCTTGGATGAAAGCCTTCTTGCCAGCTTAACCAATCGAAAAGCGAATCAAAGCGTGCCATATATTAATAAGGATTATTATTACTCTGTATCATTAATCTTTTATCTATTTTTCAAAACGTCTAGTTAAGAGAATAAACTTGAAAGCGAGACTTTAGTCCCACCTCCGATATCAATAATTTTTCTACTCTTAATCACACTAATAGAAAACTAAACTATGCTAATTTTTCTCAGTTTCACCAATATAAGAAGCCATTAACATAGCTAAAATACTACTGATTTTTTCTCTCATTTCACGACGATCAACGATCATATCTATTGCGCCATGTTCAAGTAAAAATTCACTACGCTGAAAGCCTTCAGGCAACTTCTCTCTTACAGTTTGTTCAATCACTCGAGGCCCAGCAAAACCAATCAACGCTTTTGGTTCAGCAACATTGATATCACCTAACATAGCCAAACTAGCAGAAACACCGCCCATTGTTGGATCAGTCATAAATGAAATATACGGAAGTCCAGCCTCAGATAACTTAGTTAATGCCGCACTTGTTTTTGTCATTTGAAACAATGAAAACAAAGATTCTTGCATTCTAGCGCCGCCACTTGCGGTAAAGACAATAAAAGGCACCCCTAATTCTAAACTTCTATTAACGCCTCTTACAAATTTCTCGCCAACAACCGACCCCATTGAGCCACCCATAAAACCGAAATCAAAAGCAGCTACAACAATGCCTTTTCCGTGTAGCTCACCTTCCATAACAACTAAGGCATCATTCTCTTTGCTACTTTTTTGAGCTTGGCTTAAACGATCTTTATATTTCTTTGAATCTTTAAACTTCAAAGGATCATTTGCTTTTAAACCTGAACCTATTTCAACACGCCCTTCTTCATCTAGAAACATATTGAGACGTGTTCTTGCAGAAATCCTCATGTGATGTTCACACTTTGGACAAACACTAAAGTTCTTTTCCAGTTCTGCATTGTATAAAATTGCATCACAGCTAGGACATTTATTCCACAAACCTTCTGGAACAGTTGCTTTTTTTAAAGACGACTCTGTTCTAATTGTTGTTGGGATTAATTTTTCAAACCAATTCATCGTATATGCTCCGAGTCTATTCCTAACTATCCATTGCTTGACGCATGGATTTTATTAATTCAATTATTTCTGTTTTAGCTTGTTCTGGATCATCCAGGTTTGCTTCAATTTTACTAATAAAAGCACTCCCCACCACAACACCGTCAGCTAAACTAGCGATTGTTTTTGCCGTCTCTGCACTCTTAACACCAAAACCAACACCAACCGGTAAATCAGTATGCTGTTTAATTTCGGATAATTTACGTTCAACGTCAGAAGTATCTAAATGACCCGCGCCAGTAACACCTTTAACAGAAACATAGTATAGGTAACCACTACCTACTGCATCCATTTTTTTAATTCTATCGACTGGACTATTTGGCGCCAATAAAAATATCTGATCAATATCTCTAGCTTTTAATAATGCCACACACTCTTCAGCTTCTTCTGGTGGCAAATCAACTGTTAATACCCCATCAACTTCTGCACGTTGTGCAGCATTAGCAAATTCTTCATAACCCATTATTTCAATAGGGTTTAAATACCCCATCAACACAACTGGCGTAGTTTGATCTGTTTTTCTAAATTCAGCCGTTAAACTTAAAACTTTCCTTAAACCTGTGTGATGCTCTAATGCTCGCTCACTAGCTCTTTGAATAACAGGACCGTCAGCCATAGGATCAGAAAAAGGAACACCTAATTCGATCACGTCAGCGCCTGCTTCCACCATTGCATGCATCATGGGTACTGTAAATTCTGGAAATGGATCACCAGCAGTAATAAATGGAATTAGTGCTTTACGACCTGTCTTAGCTAATTCATCAAAACGAATTTTTAAGCGGCTCATAAGTCAACCCCTTCTCTAATTCTGACGGTATGCATATCTTTATCGCCTCGTCCTGACAAGTTAACAATAATAATTTTATCTTTAGCCATAGTAGGTGCTAGTTTAATTGCATAAGCCAAAGCATGACTAGACTCAAGTGCAGGAATAATACCTTCTAATTTAGTTAAAGCATAAAACCCTTCCATCGCCTCATCATCAGTAATATTGACATACTCAGCTCTGCCTGTATCTTTTAACCAAGAATGCTCTGGTCCAACACCTGGATAATCAAGCCCAGCTGAAATGGAATGGGTTTCTATAATTTCACCATCATCATCAGCCATCAGATACGTTCTATTACCATGTAATACGCCTGGTCTGCCTGCACATAAAGGCGCTGAATGACGACCTGTTTCAACACCATCACCCGCTGCTTCTACACCATAAATTTTTACAGATTCATCATCAATAAAAGGGTGAAATAAACCGATAGCATTTGAACCACCGCCCACACAAGCAACTAAAGCATCAGGTAAACGCCCAGCTTGCGTAATGCATTGTTCCTTTGCTTCACGTCCAATAATGGTTTGAAAATCACGAACCATGGCTGGATAAGGATGCGGCCCTGCAACTGTACCGATAATATAAAAAGTATCATCAATATTTGTAACCCAATCCCTCATCGCTTCATTTAAAGCATCTTTCAAGGTACTTGAACCTGAATGAACGGGTACAACTTTTGCACCTAATAAATTCATACGGTAGACATTTTGTTTCTGTCTTTCAACATCAACAGCGCCCATATAAACAACACATTCCAAACCTAGTCTTGCCGCAACAGTCGCTGTTGCCACACCATGCTGCCCTGCACCTGTTTCAGCAATAATTCTGGTTTTACCCATACGTTTGGCTAATAGTGCTTGGCCAATAGTATTGTTAACTTTATGTGCACCAGTATGATTAAGGTCTTCACGTTTTAGATAAATCTGTGCTCCACCTAGTTCTCTACTCCAACGCTCTGCATGGTATAGAGGGGACGGTCGCCCAACATAATGCTGTAAATCAGCATCAAGCTCTGCAATAAACTCAGGGTCTTTCATGTAGCGTTGATACGCTTCATTCAATTCCGTAATAGCAGGCATTAAAGTTTCTGCTACAAAAATTCCGCCATAAGGGCCAAAGTGGCCTCGTTCATCCGGCATGTTATACATGTATTTACCTGTCGCCTTCATTAATTGCTTGAATAAATGCAGCCATTTTAGCTACATCCTTAATACCTTTACTACTTTCAACCCCACTACTGACATCCAGTGCATAAGCTTTAACTGATTGAACTGCTTGCTTTGCATTATCCACTTGCAAGCCACCTGCTAAAACCACAGGTAAGGAGCAGTTTTTTGGGATTAAATCCCAATCAAATTTGCTACCACTTCCACCCTTAATACCAGGGTGATATGCATCGAGCAATATAGCCGATGCATCATTATATTCTTCCGCTAAAACCATAACATCCAGTTCTGGCTTCATTCTAATAGCTTTCATATAAGGCTTATTATAAAGCCTACATTGCTGAACAGTTTCATCTCCATGAAATTGAATGCAATCAATAGCAACATTATTCAATACTTCACGTATTCGTGCTTCTGTCTCATCAACAAACAATGCCACCACAGTTACAAAAGCAGGCAATGCTTTAACAATCTCAACAGCCTTTTCTATACTGACATGTCTAGGGCTCGGCGGATAAAAAACCAGTCCAATAGCATCCACACCTAAATGAGCGGCATCCACTGCATTTTGCACTTGGGTAAAACCACAAATTTTAACGCGAGTTCGCATATTTCAGCCCATAAAATCAAGCCCCATAGGATAACATAAAAGAGAGAGCTATTTTCACTCTAAATAATGAAAATTATTGAGTTAGAAAGTGAATATTTAAGAAATTTGTATTAGTATGCCTGATTAAGCATTTACTAAATATCTTTTACTAAGGACAAGTATGCAACTCTTTTATACTGCTTTAAAGCATATCTCAGGATTAGCTTTATTATTTTTTAGCATCACACTAATAATTGTTATAACTGATTTAGAAAACATCCCTAATGTGCCTCTTCAATCATGGTTAATTAAATTTGGACTAATTGCTGGATTTTTCTTTATTAATAAAACTTGTAATAAAAGAATTTTAGAGCTTCAACAAAGTGCGGACTAAATTTTGATATTTTGTAGCTAATGCTAAATACAAAGAGTGAGCGGCACATAAATTTGATTCTTTATCTAAAGCATTTATTTGGTAACCTGACCAGCTATAATCTGACCGGGTTTAGCTCAATATAACGGTAAAGGTGTAAACGATAATTTTCTTCTTGTAGCAAACAATATTTAAATCAACCACTTCCATAGTGTAATCTTTCAGCCAAGCAACATAAGCGACAAAATCTTGTTCGCTTGCAAAACACACCTGTTGGTTGTTACCGCTTTGAATCACATGCTAGGGAATTCCTACAGGACAAACTCGGGATAACCTCGCCATGTGTTTTGCTCTGACCCCAGTTGCTTCTTTGGTATAAGAAGAAAAAACACGTAGGATGGAAAAGCGATAGCGCATTCCGTCATCATAGACAATATTATGAAAAATGTCGGATAACGCTTCGCTAATCCAACCTACTTTACCGAAGACTCACCTATAACCAAATCAATATCATCAGAACCTGTTCAATCAATTTGATAAGCACCAAGTTTAAGATAGAGATGAAAGCTTGAAAATGGCCAATCGACTACATTTCAACCCAACCATGTTTAACTGGATTAAAGTGATCATAATCCATATGATTTTCATAATCACGGTCATCGCGAATACAATGCTCCCAAAAACGACGTTGCCAAATGCCCCGTTCCCCTCGTTTCAACCGACTCTTAGAACGCATTTCAACTTCAAGCAAAACCACCCAGGCATCAATATGAAACGTTCGCTTTTCTTTACACAAGCGAACGGATCCTCGGAGAAAATCAATATGATCAATCAGCAAGGTATTAATTCTTTCCAGTAAATTGACAGTAAAAAACAGCACCCACCAGCAACACGGTAACGACGATAATTTGGCATGACTAAAGTAAGTCGTTAAACGTAAGATGGAAAAGCGACAGCGCATTCCGTCAGAACATCGGTGATATGTAGATTATCGTGTATATCATGTCGGAAAACGCTATCGCTATTCCACCGTACAGCGTTAGCCCTTTAATCGTCTAACTTGCGCCTCTACGGCACACTTTCTACAATTTGAACAGCAACTTAAATATACTCCGCCCCCAATTATTACAATCTATCGCACTTCTCAGCTCCGCCTTTATCAGAAAGATAATTTAATGCATTGATATTTTTTCGTCCGGCAGATTCAATAAAATACTTATCGGCACATATAATATCTTTCTGAACACCTAGCCCATGAAGATAAAGTACACCAATTATATATTGAGCACTTCCTACGTAAGCATCATTAATTTCATAATCAGCTACAGGCTTTAATATTTTAAAAGCATCAAGATAGCGTCTCTCTTCGTATGCTTTCGCGCCCTCTCCAACTGCGTATGCTGCTATTAACCCACGAAAAAAATCGGGGAATATTGATAAATACACACAACTTTTCACTATAAATTTTATCAACTCTAGACTCTCTTTATTAAGAATTAAGTAATTACATTAAAAGCCCGAATATCCTGAGCCGTCACCATTCCCCCCACTTGAATTAAAATCATCAGGCCATTTTGGTTTTTTTGCTCCTTTACATATCCACAGTTTTAATTTTGATTTTGCTAAACATGCAGCTTTAGAGGCCAATCCCGAACAACTTGAATTACAACTCTCAATTTCTTGTTTATATGCAACCTCGCATTGATCAGGAATTTCAGGAGGTAAAATATTGGTCGGGACTTCAACTTCAGTATTTGTATCATTCCAAGGATCAATTGGCTTATCTAAACCATCAGGCCAGTTAATATTACTTGCAGTCCAAACTAATCCCCCTCCTACTAATAATGCTTCACAGCCACCACCAGCACAAATACCCGGAATAACAAACCAAACAAGTCGTCCATCTGGATCAATATATTTAAGGGGATTATGAAGAACATACCCATACGTATTAAGCCCACCCTGTAACCCAATCGGATCACTTGTAATATATCTACCTATTTGGGGATCATAATACCGATGATAGTTATAATGAAGTCCATGTTCCTCATCAAAATACTGCCCAGCAAACCGGTGATAAATAGTCGTAATATTAGTATCCCCATCAGGATCCTCATCAACCCCAGCTAGTCCAAACGCATCACTAACCCAACGCCAAACCACAATCTGAGACAGATCAGTAGCCAATCTCGGCGACCCTAAATGATCAGTATGCACATAAACCACCGCCCCACTGCTATCAACCTCAGCCACCAGTTCAGCAAAACCATTCCCTGCCTGATACAAATACTCCCTAATAATCTGCCCATCAGCTCTATATTCACCTAACAATTCACCCTGCAAGCCATAAACAAAAAATGTATCTTCATTCATCCCACCTGTCAGCTGCTTCCTAACCCGTTGCCCTAAATAGTTATAGGTATAACCAGCCTGCACATTATTCTGACTATTCGTCAGCCCCGACAACCTATTCATTGCGTTGTACTTATACTGACGTGTACCATCAGTCAAAGCATTTCCAACCGCATCTCGCTGAATACTTGTTCCATTGATACTACTCAACCGATTGCTATTACTCTCATAGCCATAGCTTTTAGAAGGCTGAGTTTCACTCAGTCGATTATCCACGGCATCATACCCAAACTGGTTATTTGCATTGCTGCCATCTTGAGTTAACCGTCCCAATACATCGTATTGAAAACCAGCCGTTTCTGTTGCATTATTCCTCGTCCAAGTTTGCTGCACTATCTGACTTTGATTATCCAACTGGTTTTGCAAGGCATTACTGCCGCCAAAGTTTTTGTCTGTCAGACGACCTGCTGAGTCATAAGTTAACTCGGTCACTACACCATTGCCATGCTGATAACTGCCCGTATTAAAACCTTGCCAGTTGATGTTACTAATAACATCAGAGGTACTATCTTGGTTTTTAAGCTGGATTTTATTCAGCCGCCCAGCACTGTCGTATGAGTAGTTTGCGCTGTTACCACTGGGATAATCAATTTGGGTTAATTGCCCAGCTTCATTATATTGATAGCCAGTATTAAATGAGCTTCCTGCTATGCTTGCACTGAAATTTGTGATTAATCCTCTATCATCATATTGATACTGGCTACTGCCTGAACCGTCATTCACTGTGGTTAAGCGCCCTTTGCCGTGAGTACCTTCATCATATGTTAGCGCAGTATCCAGATCATCACCTTGATAATCTATTTCAGTCACGCGATTAAGCGCATCATAGCGATAGTCTACTGAGACATTGTTGGCATTATTTTCCTGGATAACATTACCGACAGTATCATACTGATAGTCGGTGGTGCCGGTATCAGGGCTGACTTTTTGGATTAAGTCTCCTTGTGCGGTGTAAGCATATTGAGTTACCCCTTGATTAGCATCAGTGACTTGCACTAAACGATTAAAAACATCATAGGTGAAATCGGTATTGCCATTTAGGCCGTCATTTATTCGGATTAACTGACCTAAGCTGTCGTAACTGTAATTATCAGTGGATACTGTGGTATTTTTATAACTGCCTGTTCGGTTTATTTGAGTAATGTCATTTTGTGCATTGCGCTGATATTGATTAACCGATTGCGTTGTACTCGCTAAGTATTCCTGTTCTGTAAAGCCATCAATGGGATTTTGGCGAATGATTTGCGTGCTTATCAGAGTATTGCTTTTTAAATAATATTCTCGGGTAACCTCTGTATAGCTAGTTGCATAGCTGTAGCTAATTAACAGATAATCGCCTGAGGGATAAGTAATTTGTGTGGGCTGGTTTTTGTCGTTATAAGCAAAGGCTGTGGCTCTTCCTAGCTCATCCTTTATGCTTTCTATTTGTCCCTGTGCAGTGTAGCTAAAGCTTTGTGTACGTCCTTTGCGGATAGTTTTTGTTAGACGGTTTTTGCTGTCATAGGTTCTTTGAGTGACTATACCATTAGTATCGGTATCGGTTAATAGCTGACCTGCTTCGTTATAGGTATAGCTAACCGATTGATCTAAAGGCTGATCTACTTTGGTTAAGCGGTTTTGTGCATTATAGGTAAATGACCAGGTATCTGCTGCACCTGTTTGTGGGCCGTCAATGCTTTTCAGTTTACCCAATACTGTATTGCCTTGGCTGTCTGTACTGTTGGGGTAGTAGCTGTATGTTAATTTACGCTGTTCGCTGGTTTCTAAATCAACTTGTGTTTGACTGGTGATTCTTAGATCATCATCGTAGCTATAGTTTATTTCTCGTAAACCGTATTCATTAACGGTTTTTATGCGGTCTGTACCCTGTAAATAGCTTTGGGTGATAACACGCTGTTCATTTGTTTCAGCGAGCTGGGTTGTTTTTGTTAGCCTTCCTGCATCGTTATATTCATATAAGGTAGTATTACCTCTTTTGTCGAGGCGTTCTATGAGTTTTCCACGTTCGTCATAACCCTGTTTTTTTGTACTACTTCCCTGCCCTGTTTTTTGACTACTTTCATCTAAGACGCGGTAACTACCTGCATCGGCTATAAAAGTTTGGGGTTCTATCGCCGTATTGCTATTAATTTGTCGCGTGGTCTTAATCGTGCGTATGGCAGCTTTGCCATTGTAGGTAATATCCCTGTAGCTATAGTCGTGGGCGTGACCATCTATTTCTGTGTAGCGTGTCACTCGCATCGCTTTACCTGCATTGAGCGTACTTTCTGCCCAGTTTACTTTTAATACAGGTGTTGACAGATTGCTATTAACTTCCGTTAACAGGTGTTTTTTATAGCCAATTTTATCGATGATTTGGTAACTGTAGTCTTTGCTGTTGCCATCGGGGTCGAGTACTTTCTCTAGTCGGCCATAGCTGTCATATAGATAACTCCACTTTCTTTCGGCCTGATCTTTAACTTCGGCTACAAAACCGTGTTCATTATAGATAAAGTTGAGGGTATATCCGTTACTGTCATAATGTTTAATCAGGCGCTGCTGGTCATCATATTCATAATAAACTGTGCTACCATCTTTGTCGGAGTAGCTTTCTAACATGTAGCCTGTATTACTTAGGATGGAAAAGCTGTTATTATCTTCAAAGATTTGTTTGTAGGTTCCGTCTGCCTGTTTCTCAAAGCTGAAGTACAGTACCTCTGGAGTCGAACAACTACTCCCGTTATCCATTAAGGTGTAGCGCGTGCCATTTTCTGCCATCCAGATAGGAACAGAGGCATAACCTCCTCCGACTGCTTTGTAGGTTTTTGCGAGGCCTGCTTCTTGTGCCGTCACCCACCCTCTTCCAAACAGTCCTGCTCGATAGTCAAATGAGTTGTAGGTTCTTTTTAAGCCTATGCGTGTTGCTGCTGGAAAGGCAATATCTCTGTCTTTCCATATTAATGAACCATCAGCAACAAAGACTGGAGATCTTGTTGTGTCACATTCTTCATCCGGGCATTCATTCCCTTCACAGTGCTCTTGCTCATTATCATCTTCATGTCCTGTAATATCTTCTCGCCCCCCATTCCAAGCTGCATCATAGGCCTGTACTGGAGTGGGAACTGATGTTATCAAAAATAACAATGCGATAATGATCAGTGAGTAAACCAGGCTTTGTGAGTTTACTTTGTTCTCTTTCGCATTAATTTCGGCTGCTTGTGCTTGAATAGATAAGTTACTCATTAGTTTGCTCCCTCTAATGCTTGACTAAGATTGTCTCTTTTGCTTTGCAATTGCTCTATCTGACTGGCTTTACTGACATGCTGGCTTAGCCATTGTTCTATCCTTTGTTGATGTTTATCTTTAAATTTGTAGTAGCTTTTAACACTGAACCCTGTCTCTCTAAGAACTTTGTCTATGGCGGCAAAGTGGGTTTAGCTATTTTTTCGTATTGCTCCGTTTTACTGATACCTGATTGCGTTAATGCGATTGCAGCGCTAAGCTGAGCTATCTGCGTTTCCAGCATAGCTGTTTGCGCATTAATAAAACGTGTAATCAAGGTATCGTTAGCTGATAGGCTAGTAGATACTAACAAGAAGAGCATCGTAATGATGATTGATTTCATATTTTTATTGATGTCGGTCAAGTTGTTCATACTCACTCCCCCTTAGTAGTTAATTCGCTGTGTGCGGTACCAGTACAGGCTTCTATTGCCTTTTTCATCGACGCTTCTTACTCCTAGCCGGTAATCACTGGGAGCAAGGTATTGTTGCTGATTGTTTTTTCCATCCCAGCTTAAGGTGTGCTGCCCTCCGCCAAGATTAGGGTAAACTCGTGTAGCGACTTCGATACCTTTGTCCATGTCAGAAACGACTAATTCGACAGTCCCTGTTTTGTTCAGAGTCACATTAAAGTCTATGCTCTCTCTTCGAGGGTCAGCCATGATGGTGGATTTAAGTTGGTAATTTTCTATCCGTGGCATGGATTTCACATAGATAACGTTATCTGGTAGAGCATAACGTACGATGCCTGGCATAAGCGTATTTAGATTATTAGGTATTTTTTCTCCATTGGGGTATTCTGCATTCCAGTAGAGGCTGTATTGACCGCGCCCCATGCGTTCATGCTCCATTAGAGTCATAAGACGTGTGCTGAACGATATTTGCCAAAAGAAAGTGACTTCAGCTGGTTCGTCTACTGCGTAATTAATTACTAGTGGGTTTTCTAAACGATTAAATTGACGTGGGTTTGAAGTGGGGCGTCGGTAGTAGCTAAGTTGCCCCCCCGTGCTTTCCCTTAGATCTATTTCTTTTGTTGTCCCTTGTTGACTATAACCTAAGACAACATAGTAATCACTTTCTATAACAACTTCATTTTGCTGGTCTGTGCCGTCCCAGTTGAAGATATAACTACCTGCGTTGGTCAATTTTGTTTCTTGGAGTGTTTTTATACGTACTCCGCCTGCATTTTCCATCCATATCTCAAGCTCTGTCTGATTGGGCAGATTAACATTGATTGTGGCAATTTCTCCAGCATCAGTATTTATAGTATCGGTGCTATTTGGGATACTAAGTGTAGGTTTTGCATTTGAACGTGTTTCTATTTGTAGTGAAGCTTTCACTTTCCGCCCACTTTGTGTGGTGACTTCTACACTTGGGTAGTAGTAATCTACACCCTGATAAGTAGTACTTTGGCTGTCCGAGTTATTTGTGCCGCCTATTGTTTCATAAAGACCATCACCATCAAGATCCCATTTCCATTGGGCAATACTACTACCATCATAAATAGAAGCCATTGCTACTAGACTAACAGTGAGTGGACTATCGCCTACAGTTGGGCTAGCGGTTAACTCTACAGTAGGGTCAAGTGTGCTGTTAACTTCAACCGTGATGGCATTATTGGTTATTTCGGTTTGAGCACCATAACGATCGGTAACTTTGACTTTTGCTAAGTAGTTACCTTCACTACTGTAGTTTGTCTGGAATGTCCAGCTCCCTGAGGTGTTTGCATTGCCAGTTTGGCTGGCATCAAATACACCATCACCATTGTAATCTATGCTGATTTTATCGATACCTTGCGGATCTTGTGCGGTGATGGTAAAGCTAACATTAAGTGGCGCATGACCGTTCGTAACACTACTGCCAACTTGAACCACAGGCGGCTGATTATCTATAACGATGGTTTTTGTCGCAACTAAGGCATCACCTTCTGCTGGCGTTACTATTAGCGTTGCCGTGAAGGTATCTCCAGGATTACCTGTGTAGGTATAGGTTTTAGGCGCACCGAAAGTATCAGAAACATCGATTCTTCCATCGCTATTAAAATCCCAGGCATAGTTGTTAATAACAATATTATTGTTATTAACAACTGAACTGAACCTGACTTTAAGAGGAGAGATTCCTGTGCTTGGGTTTGCTACGATGGAGGCTGCGAGTTCTTCTACTCGTTTTTCAACTGTCACATCATAAGTCTGGATGGCACTCAGCCCTCCAGCATCAGTAAGTTTGATGCTAAAGTTTTGTATGCCTTCTTGGCTTGATAGAGGAACCCATTGAATAATACCCGTATCAGGATTGATACTTGCTCCTGCGGGTGCACTATCTAAACTATATTGTAATGCGCCTGGCTCTGTATCATGCCCTGTAACTGTATAACTATAAGCAGTGCCTACTTCGGCATCTATAACAGGAGTTGAATCTATAATAGGAGCTTGATTCTCTGGAACACCATCACAGTTTGTTCCGTTAGGGACTGAAGGATAGCGTACGCCACTGTCTATGGCCTCTGCATTTTGACTGAAAGGTATCCCGACATTAATTTTTCCAATGCAACTTGCGCCCTGACTATCAGTTGCTTTAAAGATAATCTCGTAGATGCGTCCATCACCTTTGTGTTTAACTCTACCAGGAAGACTGACGTAACCAACTGAGCGCTTGGATTTAACAAGAGGAGTGTCTGTACCCAGTCCATCTGCATCATAACGGTAACGTGCCCTATCTCTTCGTGATCGAGTGATGGGTTCGTCTTGCAAGATGCATTGTGTCTTAATACTAACAGCATCATTGTCTGGATCTGATACGCCAGAAATTTTTATCGGAATTAATTTATTATTTGGTGGCCATATGGAACTAGGGCTGGCAACCGCCTGACTACAGTCAGGCGCTAGCTTGGCTGCCTGAACTGTATTGATCATTGTCCCTATGCTAATCATGGTGCCTATAGCTAATGTCATTAATTTTTTTGTTAAACTAATCATTTGCTGTTCTCCTGCCCTGTTTGTTAGTTTGATTTTGTGGTGTGCAAAATCTTTTATTCAGTTTTTATAATTTAATAAATATGTAATTTCTTTGTTTTATTCTATTAGCGTAAAGGGGATGTTTTTTACCCCAACTTGCCCGTTGTAGCCTGATACGTTTACTGTTAATACATGCTTACCTGGTTTAATCCCTTGTCTACCAGGTGACCAGCGCCAGGTAAAAGGAACATAGCCTTGTTCTTCTTCTGCTATAAACTCATTGTCTACAAAAAAGCTAATTTCATAACGTTCTTGGTCTAAATACATTTCATCCAAAGAGCTTAATTTAACTTCGATGATAATCTCATCAAACCCTGTTATTTCAGCTTTTTCTTGCCGTTTTTTAATATCTAGCAGAGAAACATTGATTCGTGGACTTTTTTGTTTTAGTACTGGGTTATAAAATTCTGGAGGGATCGTTTTACCACCACGTTCAATTTCTTTTTTCCCTATTGTAAGCACCTTTATGGATAATTTTTTTCGCTCTCGGTAGGCACGGTAACTTTCTTTGGTATTTGCGTAAGTGATAATGCTATGGTTTGGTAACTGATAGCCAATAATCAGGTAACTAGACTGTGGGTTTTGCTCAATAGCGATTACCTTATCTAAATCCTGACCATTCCAGCGTTCTGCATGAAACCCTGCTGTTCGTGGTTCCCAATCAATAATTGTTCTTAGCATCGGGCCATTTTTTATCCCTGCCCTGATTAATACTCGGCTGGCTATAGGCAAAGTATATTCAATACTACCTGTGCCTATGTTCTTTTCAAAATCAAAGACTTCTTCTCCACCGCTGTGGATACGTGTATCAACTATATGTGTTTTGTCAGATAATGAAGTCAGTTTTATAACAGGAAAATAAGCCTCATTGGGTACTAGCTCTCCTGAACTGTCTTTACCGTCCCACAAAATATCATACTGTTTTTGAGTGGGTTTCAGCTCCTTTAGAGGTAATGTTCGTATTAAATCATTATCACTGGAATATATTTCAAGTTGTAGGTTTTTTGTTTCTTTTGGCTGTTTAAGCACGAGTTGAATTAAAAACTTTTCCTCTCGAACAGGTGCAAAACTATTTTGTTTAAACGCCTCTAACTTTGCAAAAGGAGAATCTACCGTTAATTCTTGAGCACAGATTAATTTAGAAAACCCAACTATTAAGAAACCTAATAATATGAGGCTCTTGCAAAACTAATAAAAGCGAATGCTATTCTTAGCAGAGAGGGCTAAAAAAGAAAAAA
>Ga0105355_10001293_pt1 | contig 23144 bp, 18 predicted proteins | sample GOMGulsemesocosm_2_FD_83508 | JGI IMG/M metagenome (GOLD analysis project Ga0105355, IMG submission 83508) | Methane-oxidizing microbial communities from mesocosms in the Gulf of Mexico - GOM9C Gulf of Mexico | ecosystem: Environmental > Aquatic > Marine > Cold seeps | place: Gulf of Mexico...
CTAACACTCTCAACTTGTATGATTTAACTCTTGAAGAGCTACTCAATGTCAAAGTCACGATAGCGAATCTATCTGAGCAAACAACCCTTGAGTCTTCAGCAAGCGTCACTGTTTATACGCGTGAAGATATTCGAAAAATGGGTATCAGCACTCTTGAGGAGTTGTTAAATTACATCCCCGGTGTCCAAACATCAAGACGGCAGGAAAACGGTCTTAGTGAAGCCCCTGTTTTTCGTGGCCACGCTCAAAAAGGCAATAGTCACGGCATACTTCTCATGCTTGATGGCCGCAGGTTAAATAACCATGTAGATGGGGGTGCTTTTGGACAGCCTCTTAATAATCTTGATTGGATAAAACAAGTAGAAATAATTCGTGGTCCCGGTTCAGTCCTTTATGGAGCAAATGCTTTTACTGGAGTAATAAATTTAATTTCAGAAATAAAGGAAAGTGAAGTTAAGGCTCGGTCGGGTAGTTTGGGTATATCCGAAATTTCCTTGCAATATAAAAATTCCATCGAAGATCTCGCTATCGAATTTTACCTTCATGATTACCAGGATGATGGTGAAGAGTATGATGCGTTTTATCATTTTCTTACTAGTTTTGATGATACTCAAGATCCTCGTTCTCGCGACACGGTGGCTTTAAACCTAGATTATGACGATTGGTACTATAAAGGCTATTACAGCAAAGCAATTTCCGACGATTTTGTAAATAGTTCCAATATAGGCAATGGAATTAACAAAATTGATGAGCAGATAATTAATCATCGACTTGGATATAGTGGCTTTTCAGCTAAAAATTGGAATATTGAAATGCATGCTGATTACATGGAAGGAACCTCAGACCTGTTTATCCGAATCATTCCAGCTGATTTAGCCTCCGAAATATGGTGGAGTGACGGCTCTGCTATCGACGCAGTTGGTGGAAATCATCTAAACTGGAATTACAAACAAGTTGGCGCTTCGGCTAATTATGAAACGAATGAGGACCATCTTTTATCATTTGGCCTCGAATTTAGAGATGAGTGGGTTGATGTAAATCCATTTCATGGAAATTGGGTTGACGAAGTCATGGTTAGCAGCCAAGGATCAACTCTCTTGCCCTGTGAATGCATAAGTGAAGGATTCTGGCTGCCGGGTACTAGAGCTGACCTTTTACTAGAAAGTAGTCGTTTAGTTAAAAATGGATGGCTTCAGGATCGCTGGCGAATATCTGGTGAGCTCAACGCTACGATAGGAGTGCGGTATGATCATTACGATGATTTTGGTGGTAACACAAGCTTAAGAGCAGCCTTGGTTTACCAACACACCTCTGCAACGCAATTTAAAATGCTTTATGGTGAAGCATTCAGAGCACCTACATTTATTGAAAGTAGGGCCTTTATTTCATCCACAAATGTAGGCAATCCGGACCTTCAGCCTGAAACAATAAGTACAGTTGACTTAGTTTGGCAACAGAGGGTTAATGCTGCAAATATTGTTTTTACGTGGAGCAAAAGTCATATTGAAGATGAAATTCGACTTGTGCCTTTTGAAGATGAATTGCAACCTGGTGTCGTTGCATTTATGCCTCAAAATACTGGAAAATCTGGATTAGAAAATGTGGAGATCGAACTAAATGCAAGTTTAAGCGAGGCCATCATGTTACGTGCAGGGTTTACCCATCTCATTGAATATATTGAACAAGGCACCTCTAAAAATTTAGCCTATTTGAGTCTGAACTATAGTGATCAAAAGTGGAATATGAATTTAAACGCTTTTTATCATGACAAAGTACTTTCCAGAGAAGTTGATGATATAAACTATTCAGATGACATTTATCTTGCTGAGTTCTGGCGTTTTAATTTATCCTTAAACTACCACTTTACTGATAATTTGACTTTTGAGTTAAGAGCGGAAAATCTTTTTAATGAAGATTACAAAACCTTCACCAGTACCGATGGAGGTTTAGAGTTTGGGTTACCGACTAGGGGAAGAATATTATCTGCAGGTGTAAACTGGTCTCCGTGAGTGCTTTTTTACGCCGAGCTCCAAGAAGGAAATACAACGGCGGGTGTTTACCAGAACCTTTTCGGGAGATAGCCGTCGGATGTACGAGGCAGTAAGCGGATAGTAAAATGGATGTGTTTCCAAATGCTCATCGTAGTATCCCCTAGAGTCCCCAAAAGGGTATTGCCAAATAAGCAGAGAAGAGCTGATATGATTGGCCGATGAATACTGATAAAAGACACCGATTTCCACGCGACAACTATGCTGACATAAAGGGATACACGCATGGTTTCATACCCCAAGCCGGAATTGCATTCGGTGACCAGCGCTGTTTTACCGTTGAGATTCATTTCCTGTGTAACACTCTCTGCGGTAGCTTTGCTATCAAATGTCCCTACCGAAAGACGGCTGTCGATGCTGACACTGTTTCCATTGTCAGAACAGCCCGCGGTAGAAGCCACTGCGACGGCAGAGCTCAGTTATAGAAAGTGCCTTCGGATAATTGAATTTATGATCTTTCTCCTAATAGTTATCATGGATGATAGGCGGCAATATTTCCTTTCGGGAGAGAGTTTCGTTAAACTACATTTACTATCTTTTTGGCTTGTGTATTAATATGTGATGCCAGTACAGACAAAATTTAGTATTTAATAATAGCTTGATTTTTCCTTTTTAAACTATTTAAGTATGCTAGATTTTGTGACGAAGAAGGCATTGAGCTATATTGATTTACTGTCTGTAATAATTCTAACGGGATGTTTAATGTCACCGAAACCCATTTTAAATGCAACTAGTGACGGGCGTTCCCTGCGAGCTGAGCGCAATCGTAGCCTGATTGCAGAAACCTTTCTCGATTTACTCGAGCAAGGAGAAGTACAGCCCACAGCACAAATGGTGTCAGACCAAAGTGGCGTATCCACGAGCACCATTTTCAGACTATATGAAGACTTGGACGTCCTTAGAAAAACGGTGGCACTCACGCAGTTTGAACGAGTTCGTTCACTGTTGGTGGATATTTCTTCCGACCAAACGCTTTCTTGTCGAATCGAAGAGCTGGTAACGATGCGCGCCGTTTTCTATGAAAAAGTCGCTTCAGTTCGACGCTTTACATTAGCCCTCAGGCCGCGTCCTCCCTTCGTCGATGAAGTTTATGGTATCAACGAGAAAGTTTTTCACGCGCAAACCAAAAAACTTTTCGCTGAAGAATTGGCAACGCTTAGCGGCGGTAAACTAGTACTAGCCACTATTGATACATTAACCAGTTGGGAGGCATGGGATCGTATGAGGGTCACTCAAAAAATGTCCTCCAAGCGGGCCCAGGACGCGTTAAAGATGGCACTTCGAAAGCTTCTTTCAGAATAGAGCTTACAAGGCTTTAATAATCTATTGGGGTTGACGCGCCCAATTTAATATGAGAGCCTCGCTTTTGATGGTTTTTGGGTGTAATACTCCCAATAGTTTTTAGTTGCTGGTTTTGAGTTGATAGTTAGGGGTATCCAATACCACGCTGGTTTAAAAATACAGCTTTTGCTGGTAGTGCTGTCATCGTGTTGGCCGGCCACCCAATCTCTCAAAATAAGTTAGGACTATAAATTAATGGCTTACGAGGGCAATAACAGGCACAATTTTTAATCTGGATACACACAAATTAGACGAAATAGCATCGGTGTAAAACCCGATGAGAAAAATCATTTCTAATAGGAAGTAAAGGTAATGAAGAAAACACTGTTGATATCATTGGCGGTCGTGGTAGTCTCCGTCGTTCTCTTCTCCCTATACATTACCCGCGAAGGTGAATTGGTTACGCCAGAGGGAAGTGGGACCATAGCGCTGGATTCTGGCGATTATGAAGTATTTCCCTTGCCAGATTACGCAGCAAAATTTGTCACGGAAGAATATAAGAGTTATTTTGTAGAGGTAGAACCTGGAATAAAAATTCACGTACTTGAAGTTGGAACCGGCTATCCGGTGTTCTTGCAGCACGGTAATCCGACCTCCGGATTTCTATACCGAAAAATTGCTGCAGAGCTCCCAACAGATCGACTGCGTGTGATTATGCCAACCCTGGCAGGACTGGGTTTTTCAAGCAAGATTCCCGTCAGCAAACACACCCTGGATAATCACACACGCTGGATAAATGAAGTACTGGTGCAATTGGAGTTGAAGGAACTAGTCTATACAGGCCAGGATTGGGGTGGCCCAATTGGCATGGGCGCATTGGCACGCTCGCCACATTTGCTCAAAGGAGCTGTGATTCTGAATACAGGGTTTAACGCACCAACACAAAAAATGGATCTTTCCCCCGCGCATGCAACAGTCAAAACTCCTGTAGTCGGCGAGCTTATGTTGGAAGTATTTAATTCGATATTCGACCAGTTACACCGTATGCAAGGAGACCCGAATTCCATGCCTGTTGATGTAAAACAACTCTACGGTAGGCCTGTAGTGGAAAGCGGTAATGCAAAAGCGCCGGTAACCATGATGCGAATGGTCACCGACGGGCCGGATCACGACAGTGCACCTGCTATGAGAGTCATTGAAGAGTACGTTAAGGGGCTTGATATTCCCGCTGAAATTATCTGGGGAATGAACGACCCTATTCTGAGCAAAGGGCTACCAACAATGAGGAGGAACTTCCCCAATGCGCCGGTAACCCAAACCGAAGGTGGTCACTTTTTACAAGAGGAAGTGCCGGTTGAGATTGCAGCAGCGTTGATGCGGGTTATTAGTCAGATTGAAAATACCAATACCAATACCTTGGCGGTAGAAGAATAGGGAGCTTAATCTTATCGGCTCTGTGCAGCGCAGGTTTATCTAACGATTAATTCGTATCGAAAGTCCGATATATATTTGATGAATTACACTACGGGCATTTATCTACATGAATGACACACTCATCGGTTGGGCATCATTCGCCGTCATGTCGATATCGTTAGGTCTTTGGGTTCGAGCCTTCAGGCGAGCAGCAATCCTGGAAAATGGAAGTTTTTATAAGACGGATATATAGTAATTGGCGGCAGATAAGCGATAGCCAGCAGCCTGGTTTTAGACTAAGTTGAATGCGGGAGGGGGGTATTCTGCCTATACTCTTAACGATGCGGTCACGCAATACAACACGCGTATCGCTACCTTTCCGGATAATGTGTTGGCGGGGAAGTTTGCTTTTGAACCTTTGCAGCGGTTGGGGTTTGATGACAAGGCGCATGTTTTGTGAGAGTTGCCGGGGGTTGCCCGGCGGCAAGTTACGTCTCCTTAAATGGTAAACGGGTCATTACAGCCCTTCAGGTATTTGAGATCACAAACTGCGAGCTGTCGTGTCTGTAGGTTCACCCCAAAAGTGTGGGCCGCGCTGTGTTCTTTCCTTTTATCGGTTGTTAACTCTCGTTACTCGGTATCATTTTTTCCTGTGCCCACTGTGCAAATTCTCCCAGTGTACAGCTACCGGCTCGATGCCGTTCATTGCCGTCGACTGTACGATAGATCACCATATGATGGTCTGGGTTATTATGCGGGGCTTCGTCTACTACCTGACGTACCGACCAAGCCTGGCCTGCCAGACCGTTGGTGTAAAAGGCCCCCAGCTCTAATTCAAACTGCTGTAAAATCTCCTGTTGTTGCAACACTCTGGCGAGATCAATGACCCCCTTGATTTGTTCGGCACTGGCATCGACCAGTGTATCCATCGATTCCATCGCCTGTTGTATATGTGTTAGTTGCAGGCGTTGGCCTGAGTTGCTGGGGTTCGACTTTTTGAAACGCATCAGGCTGGCTGGATAGCGGCGCCAGGCAAAGATATTGTTGAAGGCCATTGCCACCAGGAAAATAATCAAACAATTGAGCAGTGTCGGGATCAGGATGTAGCTGTATCCCAGTGCCCGGATACTGTCACCACCAATCACCGCAGCTAGCGCAGTAGCGCCACCGGGCGGGTGAGTACATCGGCACAGGTGCATCGTCAGCACGGATAGTCCTACCGCCAAACCGGCCGCGATGGCGGCATTGTCAAAGGCCATCGCACAGCTTACCCCGACGGCTGCTGATATCAGATTTCCGGCAAACAGCGCCCAAGGTTGGGAGAGGGCGCCGTGGGGTAGGGCGAACAACAACACTGTCGCTGCTCCCATTGACAGTAGAATCGCCATTGCACCGTGCATGCCCGTCAGGTAAACGCTAAGACTGGCGATGAGGGTGATACTGGTGGTTGCACCTAGTGTCGACACCAGCATTTCATTGATGGAGGTATGCCCCTGAAAGCCAAGAAACCTGTTTAGTTGCATGGTGTGTAGCCTATAGTGTGGCGTTGTTATATTGTTATTGCAGTGTAAGAGTGTTGTGTTGTTGTCATGCTTTAACGGCTGCAGTCAGGGTAATTTCAGCACTGTCGTCAGGTCCTTGTTGATAGCTTTTACGCTAATATCCGCCAGTGTGTAATCCTCGAGATACTCGATAAAGGCAGTCGTGGCGTTGTTCAGCAGTTGTTTTAATTTGCACTGCGGTGAAATACGACACGGTGGTTCGCTGCAGTTAACCGCGCTCATACTTGGCTCCATATCCCTGACCACGGCTGCCAGCCCAATCTCTCCGGCTGGGCGGCTGAGCAAAATACCGCCGTTCTTGCCCCTGACCGTTTGAACATAGCCCAAGCGGGATAGTTTATTGACCACTTTCGACAGGTGGTTTGCGGAGATGTCGAAGTAATCGCAGACCTGAGCGATATTGCTGAGCTTGCCCTCTGGTACTGCCGCGAGGAAGATCAGTGTTCGAAAGGCAAAGTCAGTTTGTTTGTTTAATTGCATAACGGTTCACATTGCTATTTACATTCAATAAAGAGGGAACTACTATACATTCTTAAACAGGTATTTTAAATGCATCTTTGCGGAGTGTCTATTTATGACGTCATTATTTGAGCGGCTAGGTGGGGAGGCGGCAGTCGATGCTGCTGTGGATGTGTTTTACGAGAAGGTTATCGCTGACCCAAGGATAAGCAGCTATTTTGACGGTCTTGATATGGTGGCCCAGGCCAACAAGCAAAAGGCCTTTTTAACCATGGCTTTCGGTGGTCCCAATAACTACACCGGTCAGGACATGCGCAACGCCCACGCCCATCTTGGCTTATTGGGTGAACACTTCGACGCAGTGGTAGAAAATCTGGCCGCGACCTTAAGTGAGCTCGGGGTTAGTGACGAGGATATCCAGGACGTCGCGGTTGTTGCAGAGACCACGCGAGCAGATGTTTTAGGTCAATAATCAGTAAAGAAAATTTACTAAGTCTAAATTAAAAGGACCGATGAAAAGTGATAATCACTGGTCATCGGTTCTTTTTATTTTTTAGTTTGATTCTCTGCATTCCAGTCCAGTAGTTAAGTCTTCCCTAACCCTTTCGATTCACCCCATGCAAAAACGGGGTCTATCCCGATTATCTCTCCAGCTGGTTAAGGTATCGATAACATCCAGAATCTCTTTGCTGCAGTTAAACGCTGTCAATTCAGCATCGAAAAGCTGTTGATTCTGTGAATGAAAATATTGTTCGGTAAGACCCAGGCCCTTATTAATACGTTTAGAGCACGATCTGCGGACAAAGGCAAAGCGTCTAACTGTCGTGATTTTTTCATGAAAGGCGGTACGCATGTCAACTAATTCGCGGATGCGAACAGCCTGTGCCTGATCGACCGGAATCTCCGCTAGCATTGAACCCACACGCTCATACTGAATACGCATCGCCGTATCGAAAAGGACCTCTAGATCCTTATAGAGCCGGAAAATCGTGCTTGTGGATACACCGGTCTGATCTGACAACATTTGCGCCGTAGGATGGGACTCTCCTTTCTCCATTTAGTCAAGAAAGCTCTCTGCAATCGCCCGGCGATTGCGTTCAGCCCGCATTGAGCGCCCGTCATGTACTCTAGGAGCTTCTGTATTGTGCCTGGCCAGTGATGTCCGGAGACAGCCCTCGACGGAGACTCGCATTGCTCCTTCGCACAAGGGCATAGAGTAAGCTGATAATGATTTCTATTCTGGCGCGATACTTTTTTGGTAAAGATCTAGCAAAAGATCTACCGGGTTTGCACCGCCCTCCAGTTGATCCGGTGCAATCAAGTGGATTGTAGGTTGCCCTGGCTGATCATCTGGCTTTGCAACAATCAGAAATGCCGATAAAGCTGTCTGCGACTGACTACAGCGACGATCGCCGCCTGCTGAGGAACCTGTTTTGAGAGCAGTTAACAGCGCATTAGCTAAACCGCCAACCCGAATTGAGGAAGCAAACGCAGCGTACGCAGCGTCCAATACACCACCACGGAGAACATTGCCCTGAACCGAAAAATTTTTACCTTGACGGGAGCCTCGATAGGGTAACGTCAAAGCCCCAGTATAGACACTAGCTTCAGGCCTATTTTCATTAAGTGAAACAACTCCGTACTGTCGCATCCAGCGATAGAAAAACCAGTCTTTATCAACCTTGCTTGATCTTAAGGCTTCAATAATACGCGCTGCTGTATCACCTTGCCGGAGTCGCGAAACCGCATGATCACGGCCAGTTATACTGGTAAGGCCTTGTGCAGTAACCACACCCATACCGGGCACAATACCTGCAATCACTACCGACCCAGGGTAACAACTGGCGCCGGCAATACCTACTGCCTGAGTCGCCGAATCTACAGCAATAATGCTCCAGGTTGCCGATGCGATGGGTGTATTTGCGAGCAAATAAGACGCAAATAGTACCTTAAAAAAAGACCTATGCTTTCTATTCGTGGGCAATATGTAACCTAAGGTATCTGTATAAGTGGGCCAAACGCCCTATTGACCCCCAACATACCCCAGAAAGCAGGCGATTGGCAATCGGGTATCCGCTGCCAATAACAACAAACATGCCTATTTTTCAATTTATATAAGATATTTTCTCTTATATTTGACGATTAATGAATTGAGCCCTCAGGATAGCCGGCCAGTCTCCCCCCATAAGTAATTTCCCTCAATCGTTGCAAGTCTCCTGCGCGGAAAAATCGATAGCATCTATGAAATATCCAAGCTAAGTTATATAAGCAATTACAATGGCAAACTCCAAGCATCAAATCCAACTATCAACCCGCTGCATCAAAGCGAGCATCAGCTTTGAAGGGATAGTCAAGCAGGCACAAAGACAAAGTGATAAGCCAGATGGCTTGGTAGCGATTAGCTCTCGCATTTCCCCTATTCATTCGAAACAAGAGTATCGATAACACGAAGCCTTGAAATACCGCGATGCTAATGCACAGGTTTAGTGCTGTAGGGATCACTTAAAGCCCCTAAGTTGGAAGCATTGTCGTACAGGGTATTGCAGTTTTCAGGAAAGTTACGACGAATCCAACGTATTTTGTCCCACATACCGTACTTGAGACGACGCCGACAAGCTACCCGTCTATTTTTCGCCTTCTCGGATTCTGGCTTCATATCAGCCGCCCAAAAGCCTGACTAGAGGCTTTGAAAGCGCTGCCGATTGTCGGGGCCCGTCAATGGCGTTCAACACTGAAGGAAGAAACCGATGAAAAAGGCAATTGGCGAAACTCTCACCACTATCTCAATTTTTACGTTTAGTGGGGTCGCTGCTGCGACTTCACAGGAGCAAAACATGACGCATGACCTAAGCTGGCACAACGGAACCGGGCTCTAAGAGCCCGATTTCTGCTAAATCCAGGACCTAGACTTCCTCATTGGAAAATGGGATATCGTCGCTAAACGATGTTTAATCATCAAGAAAATATTGAATCACCTAGAAGCGAAATCAGAGGCCTGCACCCAGGTCAAAAATTATCAGAACCAAGGGCGCCACCACAGGTGGTTTTTTTCGAGTAGAAATGAGGGAATGTAATAGAAAATGCTGCTCAAGGAGGAGGCCGGTAGATTGACCGGTTGGTTGGATTTATGGATCGTCAAATTAAGCGGAAAAATATCCTTAAAAAATTTGTATAGGGCGGGTTTATAGTAGTTGGCGGCAGATAAGCGATAGCCAGCAGCCTGTTTTTAGACTAAGTTGAATGCGGAGGGGGCGTTTATTCGTCTTATTATTCAAATTTTATGATTCGAGTTTCATGCCCCTGTGCCTTAAGAAGGCTTTCAGCTTTTTCGACTAATGCTGCATTTAGGTTTCCTTCAGAAAAAGGTTCGCGGATAATGATGGTGGGCATTGATTACTAATACGTTGCTCACATGATTGATTTTTATGTTGGTAATGATTGTATCAGTTAATTAAGTTAACAATTGTCTGTAGGTATATTATGGTAACCTTAGTGCTGAAATCAATTAGTATACTTTTGGTAGCCTAGAGTTTTTTTGAGGCAAAAAGATGGAAAGCGTCGTAAAAACAGATGTTAAGGGTAGAAAAAAAGTTTTGAATGCCTGCACTGAACTTTGTTCAATTGAAAAAAATGCGATTTATCGGTGGCAAATGGACCGCATCCATCATTTATCGCCTAAAAGATGAGCCTGTTCGATTTAATGATTTAACCCGAATGTTAGGAGGCGCGAGTAAAAAATGATCGATCAAAGACTAAAAGAACTAGAGTCTCGTGATATGCTTATTCGTAAAGTAATAAGCGACCGCCCTGTTGCCGTCACTTATCAATTAACTGAGTTTGGTCAGTCTGCTTTGGATGTTTTGGCGCAGTTACGGGTTTGGTCTGAGTCCAATGGGCTATAATGAATTGCAATTGTTCGCTGCCGACTAAGTTTATGACCATGCTCGATTTGCCCGTCTAATCACCCACTTTGTAGTCATTTACTGCTTAGGGAAATAATCCAACAATCTTTAGACTTGGAAGACCGTTCGAAAGGTGGGTTTCAACGGTGACTAAAGGCGCATCGATTCCAACGCCTGCGCGGGTATAAATAATGGATAAAACCATTCACCATTTCTTGGTTTTTTATTGAGTGCATATTAGAAACAGAATTGAGGTTAGTTGCCAGACTATTTCTCGGTTATGTTTGTGAGTGATTCGTTATCCATGTCGTAAAATGTGGCATTGCTTCAATTTTATTTCCCGCAACGAGACGCTAATCATTTCCCGATAATCTAGTCTATAGTTAGTTGAGATTATGGCTCAAAAACATAAGGTGGATAATGAGTGAGAATTACTAAAATATACTGTGCAGTTAGTGTAGTACTCGTTTGTTGTTCAAACGGAATTCAGGCATCAACGCCTGATCTTGTTGCCTTATCAGATCTGACATTAGAAGAATTAATGAATGTAACTGTCACCTCACAAAAACGCGAACAACGAGTGCAGGAAGTCGCACTGAGTGTGACTGCGTTATCAGGTGAAGACATTGAAAACGGCAATGCAGATTACCTAATGCAAATTGGCCAACTGGTGCCCGGCCTTGTCGTTGGTCGTTCAGGTTATGACGCCAGACCTTCAATGCGTGGTGCCCGCACTCAACAAATAGAGCATAACGATGTCGCCATTGCCGTCTACCACGACGGCATATATCTCTCACGTCACAGCCAAGCCATGTCGAGTTTTCTCGACCTTGACCGTATTGAAGTGATGAGGGGGCCGCAGGGCACCTTATTCGGACGCAACTCGTTTGGCGGTGCGATAAACGTGATCACCAATAAACCTGAGCTCAATCAAAGCGTCTTTGACATCTCTGCGACAATTGGTGACTACAGTCAGCGCCTGTTTAAGGGAATTGTTAATGTTGATGTTTCAGACGACAGTGCCCTTCGCTTCAGCGGATATACACATGATCGAGACCCTCTGGTCGAAAACAGCTTTGACCCCACTGCAGGTATAATGGATAGGAATACTTCGATATTACGCGGCCAATATCTAGTCAATTTCACCGAGCAATCTTCACTGCTGATTAAAGTAGAACATTGGCAGGAGGATTCCAAAGGTTATAGCAGCTTTGGTTACAAGGTTTTGGGCATACCACTGGATTTGAGTGACAACCAAATGAACCCGGCCTATGCAATATATCCAAGACTTGGCGGCGACAACATTTGCGCTGCCAATTGCGGGAGAATAGGAGCAGGACTGGATGATCGCTCGACAACTGGGTTTGATAGCACCTTTGCCATTAGTCAAAATGCCCACGAAGTGTCTTGGGATAGTAAACCTCAGTTGGATATTGATGAAACCACCGTTATGACGGAGTTTAATACCGAGCTATCGTTTGCTGATTTGAAAATTTTGGGTGCCTGGATGGATTATGATGATTTTCGCATGGAAGATGGCGACTTCTCGCCTTATTCTTCACTCGAAGAAGGTTACGACATGCAATCCGACTCAAAAACACTGGAAATGCAGTTGACATCAAACGGTGAAGGTAAATGGGAGTGGGTTGCAGGTATGTATTACCTGGAAGAGGATCTTTCATACGCATTTTTATGGAAAGACTTACACGACCTAATCGACAATGCCCCCGACCCAAACGTTGCGCCTAAAAATACCTGGGCATCCTGGCTCAATCAAATCCAAATGGTCACTACCTCTTATGCCGTCTACGCGCAAACCCGTTATTTTTTGTCCGAACAAACCCGCTTGATAGCAGGGCTTCGATATACCGAAGACGAGAGAAAGTGGGACATCTACGGACAAAACCCCAACGACCTTACCTCGCTCAATTTTTCTCAGTTGGAAGTAGACAATACCAAAAAAAGTTGGGGTGCCATTAATTGGAAGCTGGGCATAGAGCATAATCTGTCCGAGGATTCGCTGCTATACGCCACAGCCTCCACCGGCTTTTTGGCTGGCAACGCTCAAGGTGCATTCAGCGGCAGCGATACTTACGATGAGCAAACCGTCAGTGCTTATGAAATAGGCAGCAAAAACATGCTGTTCGACGGAAAAATGCGGATGAATTTGTCACTTTATTACAACGACTATCAAGACTTGTTGGCAACCGGGTTTAAGCCTAAGCCGTCAGACAACTCTACCAATTTGGCTTTTGTCACCAATGCCGGTGCTATCGATGCATATGGTCTTGAGATGGAAATCGACTATCTGGCCACTGATAGACTGAAACTGGGTTTGAGAGGAGAGCTCTCCAAGACCGAATACGGCAATTTCATCACTTCCAACCCGTATCCTGACGGCGGCATTACCATTGAAGGTGTCGACAACTTGTTACAACTTAATGGCTCACAAGTCATGCACTCGCCCGATTACGCCATCAGTTTCAGTGCCAGCTATGAAATACCGTTAGATGACGGTAGTGAGCTGATACCTTCCGTGCTGGTTTACACAACAGATGATTACCGCAACAGCGATGAGCCCTATGCCTATGCTTGGCAAGACGGCTATACCAGGGTTGACGCCAACCTGATTTGGCGCTTTGCCGATGAAAAATGGCAGGTCAAGTTTTATGTGACCAACCTCACCGACGAGGTGATCATGATCAGAGGCACTCGAGCAGGCGGTAATATTGCTTTGGTCGATTATGAGGACCCGAGGATGTTTGGCCTGCAGGTGAAATATCAGTTATAAATAATGTTCCTAATTGTATCAACCTGTTCGCACCAGGATAACTTATTGGCTATAAATAGTATTGTTCACGTTATCAGCTATTATTTGAACCAAGCAGCTTTTTCTTACTCAAAATTCTCCCTCTAAGGAGGCAAATATAAAGTGTCACTATTTATGGTGGGCTGCCACATAATAGCTTGTAAAAAGAAAGGGTTTTAAATTATTGGTTTAGCTCCGGAGTCCCGTTTTTTTAAAGTAGAGTTTATGCTAGATCCTAATTTTACGCATTCCCACTTCAAGTACTTTATAGACTCAAGCCAAGCCCCAAATTCTGGAAGAACATACGTCGCTCAATTCAAACTCGAAAGACCACCATTTAATGAGCTAATACCCAAGAGTTAAATTACTATTTTCGCTGCTCAAGGTGGAGGCCGGTAGATTGACCGGTGAATTGGATTTATGAATCGTCAAGTTGAGCGAAAAAATATCCTTAAAAAGTGAGTATGGGGCGGGTTTATAGTAATGGGCGGCAGATAAGCGATAGCCAGCAGCCTGTTTTTAGACTAAGTTGAATGCAGGAGGGGGCGTTAATTCTGCCTATACTCGGGTGGTCTAGATCTAGTTCCTTTATAACAGCCATAGCGTGAGAGTTAAGAGGTATAGTTCGGGAACGACCGATCTTGCTTCTGTCTGACTGATTGGAAACGTGAGTTTGTCATTGTTTAGCATGTCTGCAGTGCTAGACAGGATTTCTCCAACTCTCAATCCCGTGAAAAGCGCAAATCGGAAAGCGCGACAGGTATTTTGATTGTCATCCGATTCTAACAAACTAGTAGGGTTTTAAGCTCCTCGTTCGATAAAGCACGTTCTGTAAGCGGCTCCCTAAAAAGTTTAGTCTTTGATGCTGGTTTTTTTGGTGATTTCTGGTGCACTGGCTGCATTGTAAAGGGTTCGTATTGTTGCCAACGCTCGATTGACAGAAGCAGCAGCGAGACCACTATGTCGAAGCTGAGTCACCAACTGGATAACATCTTGATTGGGTACTTTCTGCGACGTCAACCACATAACCAAAAAGGTCAGGTGGAAGCATATCGTTTGAAAAGGGCTCTACTGGCGCCAATCGAGTTTCAAGTGGTATAACCGCTTTAGTCGTACTTCTAGGTGACTCTAAAATCTCTTTCGTATCGCTCATGATCTGATGCCTTCTTTAACATTACAGTTGTGGTAATTATTAAAGTCGGTACAGGTACAATCGCTATTCGGGCACGGTAGAGGGGGATGTGCCAGTTTGCAGTTTATGACTTCCGCGGCTTCCTTGGGCTTGGTCAGTCCCGGATTTCCATGTGTGCGGTGATCATTGTCTGCAGCAACAATAATTTGAGTCTAGATGGAATTAACGCTCTTTTTAGCCCAATCTGCTACGAATAGCGGGCCGCCGGCAATAGCTTATCAAAACTGAGGCAGCAGCCAGTTGCTATAAATACGTCAACCGCGCGCTCATTGACCATAAATCAGCGAGTACTCCTATTTCTATCCCTCTGCGCGATAAAAATATTCGCGTTAGCCAGATAATTTTTCTAGAAATTCAAAATCCTGTTGAAAATATCGATATATAATTTCTTTCGATTTATCTGACATAAATATTTTCGCTCCCCCCCCAGTATTAACTTTTTTAAATCTACTGATTGATTTGCAAAATATTGAATCTATATAGTCCAATATTTTGTCAAAGTCCCGGAATAAGAAAACCCTAACTTTCTTGTTTGTATTTATATAATCAATTTGCCTCAAACCGAACGTTGAAACCCTAGTTCCATTATCATTTGGTAAGTTAATAAAATCGTAAGATTGTATGTAAGCATCAAAGGGCTTTCTGTAGGATCTATTATTTATCAGCCAGTTATATGATGACAGTCTAATTTCATAAGGATCTCTCAATATGCAGAAATTCTCCAGACTTTCATATTTTTTTTCTGAGTTAAGAGCAGACATTGGTACATGGTAAGGATTATTCCTGGCGTGATCTGAATATAGATATTTACCCATAAAGGACCTCCAGTTCTTTGTATTAACGATCGCTTCACCATACAAATGTTTTAACAAATATATTTCTATATAGGTTCCACCTGTTTTAGGAACATGAACAAAGTGCAAATTTTTTTCAGCTATAATCATGTATACTTACTACTTATATTTTGTTATACGGATTCAAGTCTGGAGTGCATCGCCGCCTACGCTAATGAGCAGCCTATGGCCGCTCATTAGCGTAGGCAGTGGCCTTTCCCGGTCTCCGAAGATGTGTGCACAGAACTCCGCCTCTCTGCCCAAATATACAGATAGATATTTATGTAGCTAATCAGCCGCTCTTTTACTTCTGGTAGCCAGCCCGATATCTGCCTTAGACTCCACTCTATCCGCAATATTCTGCTTAATATCGCTTATCATTTTCGGCGTCATCTTGCTCGGTTTGGCAGCCTCGCTACACCGCTGCGCCGCCTTTTCTAGCGCCTGTTTGTATCGGCACCCCTTTCATCTGTATTTCTGGCCAGCTCTCTACTGGTGGTTGATTGACTTGCAAGTACAGTGTTAGCCATTGGCTATAAGCATTGTTAATTAACACGGAAATCTGGCTTCTTTGCTCGTAGGTCGGTTGATTGTACTGTTTCGTCATCACCTCATCTCTTACCTGAGAAAAGGCCGCGAAGCTTACCTTGATCTGTCCCCTTTTTCTACCTCATCAAGTGATGCACTTCAGATCGACCCTCTTTGCCAGGGATTGGACAAAGTCTGCTTTCTGGTCATACCCTCCTTTGTCATAGCTGCCAATGTCTGTGAGCACATCCACGCTCTGGAGATTATTGGCATACTGGTTTGGACTGGGTCGCATGGACTGGGTCGCATGGACTGGGTCGCATGGACGGATTCGCTTACCATGGAGTCGATTGCCGACATTCAGAAACTCACTGGCGGCAGATAAGCGATAGCCAGCAGCGTGTTTTTAGACTAAGTTGAATGCGGGAGGGGGTTTGTTCGTCTTATACTCCGATACATTCTAATGTGACACCCAACCAGCAAGGCCCCAAAAAGTCCCCCGCAGTGAACTCGCAGTCAATCAGCAAGACCCTCGGTCAGTGACATTTTCAGGGAGTAGTAGAAGGGAGCCAGCGGGGGAGTCGGCGTTCTCGCAGCCGTACCCCAGCGTCCCCCAAGAACAAATTGCCGACAATCATTGGCGCAATCCTAGGGTTACTTACTCCCAGGCACAAAAAAGCCCCATAAATCCAAGATCTACAGTGCTTCTTCGTTAAATATGGCTGCGAATGTTGGGGTCGAAGCACGACCCATTGATTAACAGTTAGTTGGTCTCCGTTTTTGCGTCAGAGTCAGTTTAAGACATCTAACTCGCTTATCTTGTCGGTGGGGATACTTTCCCGATGGAGACCTTGCCCGGGCAGAACAAACGCGTGAAACTGTCAGGGTAGGGGGCGGAGTACGCGTCGTTTCAAGTCTGTTAGGCGGGCACAGCGTTTTATGGATACTCACGCAACTGCCTCGAATCTATTCAATCTTTGCAGGCACCTGATCAAGGCTGAACACTATCGGGATCTCAGGACAGATACGTTCAGTAATTGAAGTCAGGCAGTTGTTTGAGCGTAGGTGGCTAAATGTCATGGCCTTGAAAAGTTAACTTGCCGATATCTTCGAGAGATTTTTTCAGCCGGTTAAGCTGGCTCATTGTTGTCCGTCATCAATTACTGAGGATCAGCAGTATTAAAAGCGCTTTTCCAACCAAGCTCTGTTTAACTCGTGGATAGCCAAAGTATTAGCGACTAACGAAAAGAATCAGAGCCTGGCGATCCGTACTGCGAAATTAGTCTGAAACTTCGTCAGGAAACTTCTGCTGCGAGAGAAATTGAAGACGTTCATTAGCCATTGAGACATTACGACGTGCCTTGATCCCGTTCCAGAGCAACTTCAGCAGCGGCTCGTGGTGCATCAAAAAGAGTCGGCTAAGCAGTAGCCAGATTGGGAAGCGCCGTCCCCATTGGCTTGCGTTGGATAGGCTGACGATGGTGGCGGTAACTAAATCGCGCGTGAACTCCGGGTGTGGCACCGGTGTACAGAATCCATTCTTCTCGGCGTCGTCGCTATATTTGGCTTCAATCATGCCGATGAGGGACGCGCTGAAAACTTGCTGGCACATGAAGAGTGATTGCAACGTGATATGATCGCCCGAGAAAACAGGCTTGATTTCACGTTTCGCCAGACCGTCCGCAGTGCAGTCCACGTGCAGGCGCCTTGCATCGGTCAGGATTTCGCCTCGCTCGAGCACGATCACGTCGCGCTCGATGCGAACGACGCGCCCGAGACGGACGACGTTGTCGATTCGGCGCAACTGCTGGAGTTCTTCTCGATTGACCGTTGCGCAACGGTATTTCGTTGGCCACACATCGAGGTCGAGTCTCAGGACTTGCCCTTTTGCCTCAAGAGCCAGACAGAGTTGTTCGAGATTTTTAACGCCCGCAAAGCACTCCAGCTGTGCGCCTAGAGCATTATCTGCCGCCTTGCCCGGCTGAATGTGCGCGCGATCGAGTAGCCAGGCGTCGTTCGGCATGATCCAGGTGATTTGGGACGGTGCGACGCCTTGCTCCAAGAGACAGAGCGCAGCATCCATGCCAGTCTTACCCGCACCAATAACCACATAGCCAGAGCAATCGCGGGCAGGATGAACGAGGCCACCAATCGGAATGAGCTGAACACCGCCTGCCACTTCATAGCGCGGCGGGCAGATAGCTGGCACCTCGACCTTCATATAGGTAGCATCGACCGTCTTCTTGCGGACGTGGACTTCATAAAGGGAATGTGTCATTAGCGTCGATTTGAAGCGCCCGTCGCCGAGGTAATCGCACATCGGGTAGTAACGTAGCCTGCCAGTGGCGGTGAGCTTACGAAGCACGCGCTCGAAGTAAACGAGTACCTCACGGCCGGAAGCCAGCGCAGCGCCACCGTTCCCGAGCATCTCCGAGTTGACGCCGTAATACGCAGCGGGCTGGTGCAGCGATACGAAAGAGTAGGCATCGTTCCAATGTCCACCAGGCTTTGCATGTTTGTCGACGACGATAACGCGCGCGCTCGAATCGCGGGTCATGAGTTCGTCAATGAATGCGAGCCCCATCGCGCCGGCACCAACGACTAGGTAGTCAGTCTCCAACTGAATAATTTCGGTATCCGCCACATGTTGGTTGACACTCAAGTCGTCACACTCCTTCTCGTTTCATCGATTTTTCTTCTTTACACTCGCATTCGAATTTTTAGTCACAGGTGCAGGACTAAAAACTTTTTCGTTGATCAATCCTAATGGGTGCACACGTGAGGCTAGCATCATTATGGTCATTAACCAAATACGCGAACACCATTCGACACAGTTCAAAATTCAAACGCATAGTCACAATGTCATTCATGAGGTTGCTTCGGAATATGTGACCTATTGTCCGGAATACGCCCCGATCTTTAGCTAGCCTATAATATTCGTCTACTACGCATCTTACAGTGCAGTTCGTCTGCGAATTTCGGCAGCGATAAGCCACAGGCGGTCCTGTCCCCACACGGCCAGATCAGGTTCCCCATCTGGACCTGAGAGGCGATAGCTCGGTACACCCCAAAGACCCATGCCATCGACCATTTCATCCTGGTTCTGTTCTGTAATCACCTTCCAGTCAGGGCGGTCCAGATGTTGTTTAGCCTCTTGCCAATCTAGACCAGCTTCTTCAACCGCCTTGCGGATATTTTCCACCTTATGCAAACCAACGCCTTGGGCGAACGCCAGATTTAATAGTCTGCTGAGTAAGGCCACATCTTTACCTTGGTTTTTTGCCCACGGTAAAAGCGAATAGGAGCGACGCGTAGGGGTACCAATGGGTGTCACAACGGGGCCAAAGGGGGTATTGAAGAAATCTGCTTCCCGCTTTGTATCGAATAATATATAGCTGCCTTTGGCATTAGTTGCGGCAACACCGCGCATGATCATCGGCAGTACGGGTTTGTGATTAAGTGTGATCCCACAGGCATCGATCATTTCAATGGTACGGTCATAAATGATGGCCGTATAGGGACTGTTAAGGGACGGAAAGAAATCCAACGTTAGGCCGGAAGCGTCGACTCCGCTTAAGTCATGAGAAGGCCGTGGTACTAGGTAAGGCTCAGTAGGGGCATTGCATGCGTCTAGGTCACGGAGCCTTTGTTCCAGATGGAACAGACGATCCACTCCCCAATACCACTCACCACCATAATGAAAAGTGCCGCCCGAATAATGATTCATTTCCGCTAGCATTGCAGAACCTTCATCAAGGGCGGTATCCAATTCTTGCGGTGTCGCACTTAATGTGCGGGACGATAGATGGCCCGATGGGTCTGCAGACCAAAGAGCTATGCTGATATCTTTTATTTTGGCTAGGAACTCCTGCGCAGCCAAGCCAGCGAGAATTTGTCCCGCGACTTTTTGTAATCCAGCTTCTGGCACTTGTCCTGCATTCTCAGGGAACGACAAGCCATAGTGCGGAGCGATTAAACCGCAATCGCGTCGCGCCCAAACAGCTAGTTTTTCCTCCTCAGGCTGATTTCGACCACCTGATGCGCGAACTAGGTGGGGCACTATCTCAATATCATAGCGGGCAGCAAAGTTGGCAATCACCTGGGCAACAAGATGGGAGTAGGGGTCGTCCAGTTGATGAAAATAATCAACACTGTGCGGTTGCCCTTTGCTTTTCCTTTCGGTCTCGGCCTTAACACGGTTGTCCGCGATTCGGCTCGTGCTAGCGGCCCGGGACATGAACCTGGACATTAGAAACCGAATCGGGCGAGGGGGATCAACGATGAATGATCTGTTCGGGTTATTTTCTGGCTCTAGCACAATCGCACCTATGGATTATTTAGTTGAAGTGAAGTAATACAATGAAATTCATTGAATACAAGGCGTCTCACTGTCTTTTATTACTCTGTCAGAAAAACCTCAGCTTGAGCTGCCTTTTCTTATTTATTATAAATCTAATATAGTATGCGGCTTCATCGGCCATTCGCGCCTTGGCGACATGTTAAACGCCACCATGTAAGCAATGGTGACCGGCATCATGAGAGTACCGGCAACTGCACTAGCATAGGCTGCTTTAGGGTATTCGTTGCAACAATAATGGAAAGCAATATGTCCTTTAGCGATGTTTCAACGGCTACGGTAGAGCTGACTCTCCGATCGAGTCCGGAAAACCTCGGTATGCCATGACCCAATACTAATGCAACAACGATATAGATGGTAGCGGGAATAAACTACGCGGTGCGCTAGATATTTCTTTCGTGCAGTGATTGCCAGTAATCACAAAAGCTCTCTGGTCGAACTAATCCATCGGCCCCAATACATGGAATTAAACCGCGTAGGACATTTGTACAATTCCTTCCTTTGGATAACCCGCTGGGTGAAAGCCGGGTTCAAGCAAGTGCAGTAGTCTTACGCTGCGGTCGCTGGATGGCGGACTCGATTAATCAGTTCAGTTTGCAGATGTTGGCGCCAAGCCGCTTTGTGATGATCAAGTTGCGGATTACTGACAACATCAAATGTACCAAAGCTCATCATCGGGCTCATACCGACATACTGTTGTGTTTTGTGCATGCCAAGCAACACTTCGTCCATTGCTCGGCCATCAAAAAATGAGTCCTTGGTGGTAAATACGTCTTCCGGTGCGTTCCAGCTGGTCGACAATAGGTAGTGTTTGCCCTGTAATAGGCCACCCGAGCCGTAGCGATCACTGCCTGTAAAAAACACCCCGTGTTCGTAAACCTCATCAAGGTAGGTCTTTAAACAACCAGGGACACTAAACCAAAATACCGGGAACTGGAAAATAATAATATCTGCTTGCTTAAATTTTTCTTGTTCGTCACTGATTTGGTAGCCATCGGCAATCGTGGTCTCCAATATCCGATAGTGACTCTTCAGTTCCGTTTTGGCCAGCTCGAAGAGGGTTTGATTCAGCAGCCCTTTCGCCACCCCACGAGCCTGAGCTCCGTTGATTAATAACAGTGTCTGTTGCTTCATAATATGAGTCCTTACAATCCAGTCAATTAAGATAGGAGCTATTCTATGGCATCGATTTATTTGCGATAATAGGCAAATGGCGAAATCATTATTCGATATTCGCAATAATAGATGAGCGTGATATGCACGACCTTAATAGCTTAAGAGCCTTTGTCGCCGTGGTTGAAAATGGTAGCTTTAGTCAGGCGGCCGCAGTGCTGGGCTGTGCTAACTCGTCGGTCTCGCGCCAAGTGAGCCAATTGGAGCAACAGCTAGGTCAGAAGTTGTTCGTTCGTAGCACCCGCGTCGTGAGGGCCACAGACGCCGGTGCTGAGCTCTTCGGACGTGTTCGTCAGCTGCTGCCACAGCTGGAGGCTGCCTGTAGCAGTCTGCCCACTAGCGCAGGCCAGCCTGCGGGGAGATTGCGCGTCAGCGTGCCTTGGTGGTTTAGTGAATGCCATATAGCCCCGTTACTGACGCAATTTCACCAACGCTATCGGGATATTCAGCTTGAACTCATTGCCAACGACAATCTGGTCGATGTACTCGCCGATGGTTTCGACGTGGTCATAAGGCTCGGCTATCTGAAAGATTCTGAGCTGATCGCCAAGCCGCTGGGCGCACACAACTTCGTGCTTGCTGCCAGCCCTAACTATTTGGCATGTCATCCCGTCATTAGCCGCCCTGAGGACCTGGCCCAGCATCAATTAATGGCCTATGCATTTTCCTCCTCTTCGCGAACCTGGGTGCTGCGGAAAAATCAGGCTCAGTTTCGTATCAGTGCCGACAGTAGCTGGCTGCAGAGTAATAATGCGCAATTGCTTTACCGCTGCGCGCTTGACGGCGGCGGCATAATAATTCAGCCTACCTGGGGAGTGGGTGGGGCGTTGTTAGCGGGGACGTTGCGTACCGTACTGCCCGATTATGACGTAACGCCGAGCCGCTTTGATAACGGTATCTATGCTGTCTATTCCAAACACCAGCGTCAATCACCGAAGATTAAAGCATTTATAGGTTTCCTAGAAACGCATTGGAGCCTTCCGCAATAGACCCTACGGAGTTGGCTGTCTGGTAGAAATGGCCGCGCTTACGTCACGACCAAGTTACGGATAGTCAATTGGTCTTCCCGCTGAATATTCCCCTTCAGGAAAAAAAAGCCCCATAAATCTACGATCTACAGGGCTTCTTCGATAAAAATGGCTGCGGATGTTGGGATCGAAGCAACGACCCATTGATTAACAGTAAGTGGGTCCCGTTGAGCTTATGGCACTAACTCAAAGAAATGTAACAGTATTTTTCGTACTCTAATGGAAGATTCCTACAAACCGAAGCTTTACCGAACCTGTGGATTGGTCTGGCGAACACCGATTTCAGTAAGTGGAAGAAACGTAAGGGAATTTCTGGACCGAACACCGAAGAATTACCGAGTTCGGTCAGGGAGTTGGCTCGGCGAGAGAGTAGGGTGGGGCTGGGTTTTTGGTTTTACGGATTTTTGGATTTTTGACTGTGACGTGACTACATAAGCATAATCAAAATATTGCGAGCCCGATATAAGTTGGCACAGTGTAATCAACATCGATGTTTTGCGATTCTGGATTGATTCATGGAGTCTTTTGAAATGAGTAAATAGTGATTAGTTGGGGATAG
>Ga0105355_10001299_pt1 | contig 23071 bp, 9 predicted proteins | sample GOMGulsemesocosm_2_FD_83508 | JGI IMG/M metagenome (GOLD analysis project Ga0105355, IMG submission 83508) | Methane-oxidizing microbial communities from mesocosms in the Gulf of Mexico - GOM9C Gulf of Mexico | ecosystem: Environmental > Aquatic > Marine > Cold seeps | place: Gulf of Mexico...
ATCCCATATACGTTTAAGTTACACCTCAGTGGTGGCTATAGCTCAGTTGGTAGAGCCCCGGATTGTGATTCCGGTTGTCGAGGGTTCAAATCCCTTTAGCCACCCCATCTTTCTACTTCCCTAGTAAAAATTTCAAAACTACAAAAGAATATTCGGTGATTAGCGCAGCTTGGTAGCGCACTTGGTTTGGGTCCAAGGGGTCGCAAGTTCGAATCTTGCATCACCGACCACTTTTGGTTATTTCAAGAAGTTCTCAAATGATATTTCAGTAAAATTGACCACAAGAACTTGCGAAGCAATTCGAAAAAATTGTCTGGAACTATTTTTCCCGCACGAAGTGCGACCTGAAAGGCGAAGTACAGGATGTACGCAGTAATCTTGCATCACCGACCACTTTGATTTAAATTTCCTCCTCAAAATGTAACCTTAGATTTAACTTGTTCTAACGCTAGTAAACCTAAAGCCAGGCGTCAGTGATTGCATTACTACCTTTACAGTGGATTAAATCCCTTTAGCTCCCTTATCCCTTCAAGTATTACTTTTTAAATTACAAGCTGCGCTCCTTGTGAATGCAAAATGAAGCGGCTGTACATCAGTTAAGACTCAGATAAACAAATACTTTAATTATGTGAAATATGAACTAAGTTTATATAGTAGCTGACCGAATACCCCTTCATTATTAACAAGCAAAGATTGAGTGAAGTAGATCAATAATCGACTTTACATCGGGTCAGTTTCCAATAGTCAGCTATTGCATATACAAGTAAAAAAGCCGTTAGTGTTTATCTAAACATCATCTAGAAGACCTAAAAATAACTATGAAAATAAGAAAATCACTTATCATTATATTAATTTTACTTTCTACGGTTCCGTTATTATTAGGTTACTTGTTGATTTATTCAAAAGGCAAGACAGTAATACATAACAATATTATTGATAAACTTAATAATATTGCGACAGTTCAGCACCAACGCATAAATCAACTATTAATCAGTAAACAAGAGTCAGTAAACTTAATTGCTAGTCGCACTCGACTTAAGCTCTTGATCAAAAAGTATCAAAACATTAATTCAGAAGAAGCACTTAATAACATATTAACTATTCTCGATGATGTTAAAAACTCTGCAAATGCAATTAAAAATATATCTATATTTTCAGAGCAAAAGAAGATCATCGCTTCAACAAACTTGGCAGATAAAGCCAATCAACAACAGATTTTTCACAAAGCTTCAAAAGAAAAGCCATATTCATTAAATATTGAAATTTTTCGAGACAAGCATAATCAATTGATCATAGATTTCATAAAGCACCTTTATATTGAAGGTCAACATATTGGATATATCTCTGTAGAGTTTTCTAATCATGGATTAATAAACATTCTTTCTGATTACACTGGACTGGGCAAAACAGGTGAGATGATACTGGCAGGTCAAGGTAATGAAGGTGAGATGCAGTTTTTAACGCCAACTAGACATAACAAAAATCCTGCGTTTAAGATTAGCATTCCTCAATACTCAGCCGATATTGCGATCACCTCAGCCATGACTGGCAACTCAGCTATTTTATCAGGCTACCGCGACTACCGCTCTGTACCTGTACTTGCCATATCTAGGCATATTCCAAAAGTTAACTGGGGCATGATCATTAAAATGGATCTTCATGAAGCTTATGAACAACTTGATAATTTGCAAAGTTTGATCGCAACATTAATGCTAGTGATTACGATGTTAATCATTTTTGCTTCACTTTTTATTGGTCGGAAACTATCCGAGCCATTGCTAGCATTAGAGCAAGTTGTGCTTGGTATTATCAAAGGAGATACCAGTTTAAGAGCGAAACCCTCAAGACTAATTGAAATAGATAAACTCGGGAATTCAATTAATACCATGGTTTCATCACAACTTGCCGCAGAACAGCTTTTACATGATGCCGTAAAGAAACTAACAAATATAAATAAACAAATTAATTCTGAAGCCGAGCGGTTCAAGCGCTGGAAAGAGTCAAACTTTATCGGCATCATTCACTCTAATGCAAATGGCAAAGTCATCGACGCTAATAGCACTTTATTAAACATGCTCGGTTATGATGAATCTGACTTACTAGAAGGTGCAATAGATTGGCAAAAGTTAACGCCAAAAGAATTTACCCCTCTAGATATCGCCGCGGTTAAAGAAGCAGAAATCAAAGGCTTTTGGACTCCATTTGAAAAAGAGTATTTTCATAAGGACGGCCATCGTGTACCTATACTCATTGGCGGCTCAATGTTTAAATACGATACAAAAGAATTCATTGTTTTTATTATCGATTTAACAGAAAGAGATCAGCAATTAGATGCTCTAGGTAAATATAAAAGAATCTTTGAGAGTTCTAATGATTTAATAGCCTATGTTGATCATAACTACCAATTTAAAATGGTTAACTACGCCTATGCCAAATATCATGGGTTAAAAAAAGAGCAGATAGAGAATCATCACCTTAGTGAGGTACTTGGTAAAAAGATTTTCCTTCAAACGATTAAACCTTCCGTTGATAAAGCCCTATCTGGCAATGTTATTAAATTCACTGAAATCTTCAACTTTAAAGAAGTAGGAAAAAGGTTAATTAACGTAACCTATACCCCTTATAAAAATGATAATAACGAGGTCATTGGTTTTATTTTTAGAGGGGAAGATATTACTGAGTTGGAAGAACAACGACAGTTGACCCAACTAAGCAAAATTGAACAAGAAGAAATTATTAACTGCATGCTTGAAGGGGTCCTGACAACAGACAGTAAAGGGGTCATTTTAACATTTAACCCTGAAGCAGAAAATATATTTGGATATACACAGCATGAGATGGTTGGTAGTAATGTATCACAACTTATCCCGTCAAATCATGCAATTGAGCATGACAACTATTTACTTGCCTTTTCAAAGGGTAAGAGCTCTAACATGGTTGATAACCGCCAAGGTCGCAACATAATAGCTTTACATAAAGATAAACATGAGTTTCCTCTACGTATTGCCATTGCCAAGTTACCTAAAAACAAATTAAATGAAGTCAATTTTATCGCTAACTTTCAAGATTTAACAGAAAGCGAGCGACAAAAAGATATACTAAACCGCAGCCTAAGAATGGAGTCGTTAGACACAGTTACCGGCGGAATTGCTCACGACTTTAATAATATATTGGGTATTATTACTGGATACTGCAGCTTGTTGCTAGCTAAGCCCAACTCTGAACAAGATAATCGCTATTTATCAGCAATAGAAGCAGCAAGCAATAGAGGTGCAGAATTAACCAAAAGCTTACTTAAGTTCAGTAAAAATCAATCAACAGCCATTGCCTTGTTATCTATCAATGAGATTATTTTAACAAATGAAGAAATGTTAAAGACACTAATCACCAGCAAAATATCATTAACATTAACACTAGAAAAAACACTTTTATCAAGCTGTATTGATAAAAATTTATTTGAAGATTTATTATTAAACATGTCAATCAATGCCATGCATGCAATGCCGAATGGCGGTAAATTACAAATAAGGACTGAAAATGCAGTACTTACCAGTGATGATAAGTTCGATATGCCTTTTCAGGCAGGTCAATATGTCAAAATAACCATCAGGGACAGCGGTTATGGTATGAGTAAAGAAGTATGCTCTCAGATCTTCGAGCCTTTCTATACCACAAAAGGTAATGTTGGCAATGGTCTTGGATTATCGCAATGTTACGGCTTTATTAAATCGAGCAAGGGCTTAATAAGTGTTGACTCTATTATCAACAAAGGCACAACTTTTTCTATTTACCTTCCTGCAACAATAGAAACAGAATCCGTAAAAGAATTACCCACCATGGCTAAAATAAGTAATAAGTTATTTGATGCAAAAAACTATTCCATTTTGCTCGTTGATGATGAAAGACAAATACTTGACCTCAACAGCGAAGTCCTCATTGACTATGGCTTTACCGTTTATAGCTTTGACAATGCCCAAGCGGCTTTGGAGTTATTGAGTAGTGAGCATATTGATATAATCGTTACTGATGTTGTGATGCCTAACATGGGTGGTGTAGAGTTTATTAGCAAAGCCAAACTAATTGCACCATCAATAAGATACCTTTTTGTTAGTGGTTATCTTGATGACAAAAATACAGAGCAAGAACAAGAGATATCCCCCTTGTTAAATAAGCCCTACACAAGAAATGACTTTATTGCCGCAATAAAAACTCAATGCTGTGACAGTAAAGACTAGCTTAAATTTTACCTATGATAAAAATACAATTAATGTGAAGGTTCCGCCCCCTCAACCATTTGCTGCATTAAGCTATAAGAAAGCTGGCTATAAGGGGGAACAAATAAATCGGCATCAAAAAGGTTTGGGTATTGATCTAATAGACCTCTACTCTCTAATTCAACCGAGGCTGGAAGCATAGAGAGTTCAGCAACTATCCTTTGCTGCACCTTTTTACTAATAAAATAATTGGCGATCTCTTCGGCTGCCGCAAGTTTTTCACCTTTTAGGCCATGAACAAAATTAATAGTATCAAGCCAAGCTAAATGGCCTTCTTTAAAATCAATCAACTGCCATTTGTTACTGTTATTATTCTGTACTTCAATTTCTGGTCCCCAACTAGAAACTATTTCTAACTCTTGAGTAAATTTTGTTGAACTCTGCCAGAAGCCGCCAGCATTACTATATAGCTGTGACAGTTTTTGAAAAACATGCCCTTGTTTTGATACTAGGTCTTTTAGTGCTATACGATCATTCCTTTGTGCTAACTGCTCTAAATAAAAAGGATGATAATCTAAAGCTTGCAAGGTTAAACCAACGTTATACCAAAACTGTCCTTCGTTTAATGAAAACTTTTTACGCCACTTTATATCCCACAAATCTTTTACTGATGTAGGTATATTGTGCTCTTTTACTTTATTGGTATTGACAAAAAAACCATAAATTCCACCACCCCAGGGGATATATAACGGTTTACCGTCTTGCATGCCCATATCTATTTGAGTGAGCTCTGGATCTAGTTTTTTGTAATTTGTTAATCGAGGAGAGTTAGTATTTATAGGTTGTAACAGTCTTGAGATCTGCTCACCATGCATCTTAATAAAAAAAAGCGTGAGAAAGGTAATATCACATTGTTTATTTCGAATAACAGAAAACATCTGATCAGCATCTTCTGCTTTAGTCGCTATAACCTCAGCTTGATAATTATAGCCTTTATTTAATAAAATCTGATTTACTTGAGCTATATCATCAGTCGATATATAACCCTCCCAAGTGAAAATTTTAATATTTTCTGCAGCAAATAATTGACAATGAAAAAGTAATAAAAGACTAAATAAGATTAGTTTACACACAAAAATAAGCCCTCTTTATTCAAACTATTTTAATTAAGTATATAGTGCGATTTAGATAACACTTAAAATATATACAAAAAAATATAAAGAGGGATGATAATTGATACTACCCCGTCAACTTACCGTGCTCAGTTAAGCATTGTTTTCGCCTTGTACGAATAATCAACTTTACCTCAAGTACCGATTCCGACGGTGCGATACAATCACATGATATTCCTTGCAATGAATATGTAATTATTATCAGTAATTACTCTGCATTAAAAGTCCGAAAATTAATAATCCTAGCTGCTTAAACCATTGCATTACTGCAAAATCGTCGTTCAATAAAGGTACAAACCATTCCGTCCTCCCTTAGAACTTTAGTTCTAAACAAGCTTTTGCTCGTTAAAAAGTGTGAATAAGACAACATTTACAAACATCTTTAACCACTTGTTTTTGCAACAAATTGAAAACTAATTGAAACAAAACTGAAGCATAAATGAAGCGCTATAGATTGTTTGGTGTTTTTTTATTCGTTACTAATGTTGCAGGTCAATTTTCTTCATGACAAAAAAAGAAAAATCGATATAAAAACGATATGAAGTTAATTGGATTTATTGAACATAAACTGAATACAAGGGGCAAAAATGATTTTCAAATCATCCACAGTTGCTTTAGTTGTTTCGTCGGTCTTAGCAGTTTCTGCCAACGCCAGTGATGTACAAAAAGCTAACCAACAGCTTTCTGTAGGGAACACAACGAACAACCAAGAAACAAGTACTGATATAAAGAGCGCACTAGTTATTTCAAAAGAAAGTACTGGCGTGTATTTTATTCAGCTAACAGAAAAAAGTGCTCTAGACGCTTCTCATGCTAAATTGGGAAATAATAGAAGCTCAGTGCTTGCTAAGGTAGATGCACAACAGGCAACACTACTAGACACCATTCGTAGCTTAGATAGTTCATCAGTATTAACCCGTAAAGCGCGTTTAACTGAGAATGCCCTTTACATGCAGCTTAGTCATGAAGCAGCAAAACAACTAGCTAATAATATCAATATAGCTGAGCTAACGTTATTAAGTGAAGAGCCAAGCTATACCGCTGCCGATGAATTTAAAGCCTTTCCTTTCTTAACCATTAAAGATGCTGGCGATGCAGTTACCGTCGCTATTATTGGTAATGGTGTTGATTACACCCACGAATCATTGGGCGGCAGTGGTAACTACGACCAAGCATGGGCAAATAAAAGTAATGCTTGGGATGGTTTCCCAACCGATACAGTTATTGGCGGACTTGATTTTTCCGCAGGTGGTGAAGGCTATCACACAATAGATTACAACCCGATTGAAGACGCCGAAGATACCAATGTAGAGAACGGCTATATCGCTTCAGGTACTGCGGTAGCAGCACAGATTTTAGCGCAAGCACCAGAGGCTAAAATTTTATCATATAAGACTTGGGACTGGGCAAGTAGTTACTTCTTCCCGGTATTGGATGTCATTATTGATCCAAACCAAGATGGTGACATTAGTGACCGTCCTGATGTCATTGTTCTAAATGCTTATGGGAATGGCGCTTTTTATGTTGAAGACGATACTAATGGCTCTTCTCCAACACGCGAAATTAATTTAGTTCGTCGCTTAAGCGCCGCTGGTTCATTGGTTGTTGTTGGTGCTGGTGATACTTACTTTAACTCATACTTTAATGTTGCCTGGCGCGGTGCAGTCCCTGAAGCATTAACTGTCGGCTCAGTTGGCATAAATGGCGACAATATCGTTTTATCTGAGTTTACTCCAGCAGGCCCTGTACGTGGCACCCATCAATTAAAGCCAGAAGTTGTTGCTCCTGCTGAAAACATTGTTGCTCCAATTGCAGGCTCAGGTGATGCTGAAGGTCAATTTGAAGCTAACTCTACTTATGCTGCTGCTTATGCTGCAGGTACTGTGGCAAAAATATTGGCTGAATATCCGCAATTAAGCCCGCTTGAAGCTAAAGCATTGATTGCCAACACCGCAATTTCAGACAACATTAAAGGCTCAGTGAGCAATGTCGAAGTTGAAGGTATTGATAGAGTTATTACTACCGTTGCTGAAGTACCATTTATGGGCACAGGCTTAGTCAATGGTGATGCTGCAGTTTCAGCTAATGCGGTTGTTTGGGAAACGAGTAGCTATCAGCCAGGTATGGCTTTTGGTTTTGTTGAAGCATCAAGCTCGGCCACGGTAAGTCGTGACGTAACCATTAGAAACCTAACAGACAAAGTGCAAACTTATGCCTTGTCTAACATGGCCAATGGAGATAAGAGCAATAATGCCGCAATAAGCTTTGTGTTCCCTGAGACGGTTAACGTACCAGCGAATCATTCAATCGTTTTCAATGTCACCATGAAGGTCGATGCAACTAAGTTGACTGAACAAGCATTCAGCTCTACTGATGACCATACAATAGCTAACTTCACTAAAGCGAATGTTAACGGCTATTTGGTATTTACCAGCACTGATAAAAACTCAGCACAACTTAAAATGCCTTGGCAAGTTTTCCCTAAAAATTCGACTCCACTAAGTAAAACTAACTTAGGAAGCTCAGGTTGGGAGATGCCCTATGAAGCCAACGACTGGATGGCAAGAGTTTGGGCTGCTATGGGGAATGCCGGCTCTGAATGGTTAGAGTTAACCAACGACTCTAACCAAACTAAAACGGTGTACACCATGCCGCGTATGCATACTGTTAGCTCAATCAAAGACAGTAAAGCAAGTGGCCAAGGTAATATGATCAAAAACATAGGTGCAAGTATTGTTGCCGAACAATCTTGTGCTGCAGGTAGCAAAGTATCTATTGCTGTACAAATGTTTGATAAATTTGATGTGCCTATGGCTGAGCATTTTGATAAAGCGGGTCATGTATTAACTTATTTCAGTGTCTTTACTGGTGCCTATGTCGATAGCATGAATGGTGATGCTCAAGCAATCGATTCAGACATGTATAGAACTGATAATGATGTACTTGCGTATGTTGAGGTTTTATTAGATAACGACGGCAAACCGCGTGTTGAATATGTAGATTATGATGAAGAATACGAATGGTGGAATCCTCGTAAGCGCTTTAAACAATCTAGCTTAGGCGCTGATGTCAGTATTGGTGATGATACTGTTGTCGCTAATATTTGTCTTGAAGACTTATACCACGGTGAAATTCAATCAGCTGATGCATGGGATGACGATTTAGGTTGGCAATTTGCCACTGACCGCGATGCTCAAGCAGATGTTGGCGAAACAGTGATTCGTTACAATCCAGTAATTATGGGCCGTGCCTTTACTGAGATTATTGACCATACCGGTGAGTATAACTATCCGCCTTGGACATACACTAACTGTGACGCTAACGGTGTTGACTGGAATGGTAACCCATTTCCTGAAGATTATTGTATCGAAGAAAAAAGCACCTTTTTAGCTTCTCATACCGGTATAGCTAAGCTAGCGGAAGATGAAGCTGCTGAATTAACTTGGTCAAATAAAGTAGATCTTGCTCCAGGTGAAGCCGCAAAAATTTCAGTTACCGTGGTTGATGAATGTAACCCTAATATTGTTTCAATCGGTGGCTCTTGGCAAACCAACGAACAATGCCCTCCAGGAGTTATGATCTTTGAATTAGGTAATGATAATACTGGCTTTGCTGATACAGATTATGGCTCTGATATAGGCGTAAAACCAAACCAAGGCTTCACTGTTTATGAAAATGCAGAAAACGGTACTGTTATTGGCCAATTAGCCCAACAGAGTGTTAAATTTTTTACTGCTGATAAATATGAAGGGCCTATTCACTTAGTCAATGCGCTACCAGGTACACCATTTAATGTTGCTACCGATGGCACAATAACTGTTGCAAATAGCGACGTTTTAGACTTTGAGCAAACTAAATCTTACATCCTGAAAGTACAAGCAGATTACGTTAATCGTGATACACAAATTGTTGATGTGCTAATTAAAATCAATAACCGTAATGATGTTGCTCCTGTCATGCTTACTGGCTTAGCTGCAATTAACGGTGAGGTAGATCAAAAGATAACTACCTCAATCAGTAGTGCATTTAGTGATGTAGAAGGTGATGGTATTACCTTTAGTTCAAGCAACTTACCTGAGGGTTTAACACTTTCAAATGCAGGTACTCTTTCAGGTACATTAACGCAAGTAGGTGATTACCAGGCTAGCATTAATGCAACTGATGGCATTAATACCACAACAGCACAATTAAACTTCTCTGTTGGGAAATCATCAACGGTAACACCACCAGGAACGGATCCCGTAACAACACCTATCCCAGTTACACCTCCTGTAACTGCACCTATAACTACACCAGATACGACTCCAGTAACTACGCCAGATCCGGCACCCGAAGCTGATCCTTTAGCGCCTGAAGCAGATGAATCATCAAGTGGTGGTAGCACAGGCATAATCTTTTTCATCCTAGCTGGCCTAGCTTTTTTCAATCGCCGTATTGGTAAGTAATTAAATTGAGAGACATTAGTCTCTCAAAGAGGAATTTATTGTGAATTTTAAATTAAATAAAATAGCCTTAGCCCTGCCAATTAGTCTAATGACTCTTGGTGCCATTGCTGCAGTATCACCAGATGATATTCCAACAGTAGAGCTAACTCAGGTACAAAAAAACTTAAATACAAAAGTAAATAATAAGCAAGGCACAGGACGATACTTTATTTTGCTAGAAGATGAGCCTGTTGCCTTATATCAAGGTAATGTCAAAGGCTTTAAAGCAACTAACGTTACTGCTTCAGGTGGTATTAATGCCAACAAAAAGGGTAAATTGAACCTGCAAAGCTCAGCTTCTGTTATGTACAGTGACTATCTGGCGGTAAAACAAAACCAAACACTAACTAATATTAAATCAGCCTTAAAACGTGATATTTCAGTACAAAATCGCTTTAAAGTAGCGCTTAATGCCCTAGTAGTCAGCATAGAACCAAATGAAGCTATGGCATTGCGTAAAATGCCTGGTGTATTGGCTGTAGAAAAAGAAGAGATGCATCACATACTCACCGATGTGGGGCCACAACACGTTGGCGCGCCAGAAATTTGGGAGAATACTGATATTGAAGGCCCAAAAGGCGAAGGCCTAGTTGTTGGAGTACTCGATACAGGTATTGCCTCATACACAGATAAAGTTTGGACTTACCAAGGTGCTGATGGCTTTATTGGTAAAGAGTTTCACCCTTCGTTTGCTGATGTTGGCGCTGATGGTTACGACCATACCAACCCTAATGGTGAAGGTGTTTACTTTGGTGAATGTATTGATTCTCCACATTGGTGTAACGATAAAGTTATCGGGGTACTTTCATTTGAGGGTTTAAAAACATCTGGCCTTTACGATATGCGTGCCGATACGGGTCAAGATGATCATGGTCATGGTACTCACGTAGCCTCAACTATTGCTGGTAACCACGTAAATGATGTTAATTACCCTACCGTTTATCCAAGCATGGAGAGTCAGTGGGATCACAAATATTATGATTCTGAATTGGCGGTATCTATTAGTGGTGTTGCACCTCACGCCAATATCGTCTCTTATAAGACCTGTGCGGTAAATGGCTGTTCACCTAGTGCTGCAGTAGAAGCGTTAGAGCATGCCATTGCTAATAATGTTGATGTTATTAACTACTCGGTTGGTGGCTCAGCTGGCTCTCCTTGGTTTGATGCCGATGCGCTAGCCTTTTTGGCCGCACGTGAAGCCGGTCTTTTTGTCGCCGTTGCTGCCGGTAATGCTGGCACAGAAGGCGAGAAGACCATAGGCTCTCCGGGTAACTCTCCTTGGGTAACTACAGTAGCGGCATTAAGTCATTCTCGTGATTTTACGGAAGAAAAAACCGCTAGTTTTGCCGGTGGCACAGCTCCTCTTGAAAACTTAACTGGTAAGGGCGCAACGTCAGGGATTTCAACACTAACTGATATCGTTTATGCGGGGGATATTGAAAACGCAACAGAAGCAGAAGTCGCCGGCATGGTTGGCGCTTGTGGTGATTATTCATTGCCTTCTAAATGGGACGCTGAATCTATCGAAGGTAAGGTGGTTATTTGTCGTCGTGGTGGTATAGATGCTGACGGTGCACCTTTGAGTCGTTTGTCAAAAGGTGATGTTGCTCAATATGCTGGTGCTGCCGGTATGATATTTATCAACTCTGAAGATGAGTACGATAATGTTGCGAACGACTTACATATGTTACCAACCGTTCACTTAAATAAAGTCGACGGTGAAAAGCTGCTTGCTTGGTTAGCTGAAGGTGAAGGTCATCAAGTCAGTTTTACTGACTCTGAATTAGTACTAAATGACAATAAGGCTGACATTACCGCAGTATTTACTTCGCGTGGTCCTGATTATTTCAGTAACGATTATTTAGTACCTGATGTTGGCGCCCCTGGTGTTGATATTTTAGCCGGTGGTTTAGGCGATGGCATGCAAAGTCCACAGTCACAAGTATACGAGATGGTTGATGGTAAATTTCGTTTTATGAGTGGTACCTCAATGGCCTCCCCTCATATCGCGGGTATGTATGTACTAATGAAAGCAGCTCACCCTGAGTGGACTGCAGCAGAAGCACAGTCAGCCCTTATGATGACAGCTTACACTGCAGTTAAAGAAGATGATGATTTCGATGGTGAGTTAAACCGCGCCGATATACACAGAACTGGCTCCGGCAGTGCTCGCGTAAACTTAGCCATTAATGCTGGTTTAGTCATGAATGAAACTCGCCAAGGTTATTTAGCTGCGAACCCACATGCTGAAGAACTTGGCTTAACTGATGATATTGAAGGCTGGCATGGTCAACCTCATCAAATGAATATGCCAAGCTTATCTAAAGGTGAATGTTTACTTGAATGTGACTGGACTCGTACTTTTAAAGCGACAAAAGCGGGTTCTTGGACAGTGAGTTTTGAATACCACAACGAAGGTTTTAGTTTAAGCGCTGACACTAGTGAGTTTACTGCAAGCGAAGGTGAAGAAGTTGTTATTAATTTTACTGCCGAAGCACAGGAAGGCTTAGCTGACAAATGGGTTAATGGTCGGGTAGTGTTAACACCTACCGATAGCTCAATGCCAGTACAAACTTTACCGGTAGCAGTTAACCTGATTGCAGGTAAAGCACCTAAATCTGTAAATATAGATGTTAAACGCACTAATGATTCTGTCCCTGTAGTAGGAATTACCACTATAGGTACTGATGATTTAACCGTAACCAAATCAGAAATTGCCAAAGCAGATATTCACGAGTTTGATTTAATGCGTGATGCCACTAACGGTACAATCTGGCACTGGGATGATCCTGATAGTTTAACCATTCACTCAATTCCATTAAACATTCAAGCGGATTCAAAACGCTTAGTGGTAGAAGTATTAGAAACCTCCTCACCAGACATTGATGTTTATATTGGTATAGATTCAGATCTTGATGGCAAACCATCTGTTCAGGAAATGAGTTTGATGGAGCATATGAGTGCGACAGAAACTTCATTTGAACTGATTGATGAGGTTAACCCAAGACCTGATACTTACTTTGTCTTGATTCATAACTGGGCTGAAGGTCCGGCACCATTGACCAATGAGCAAATGGTTTGTGAAAGTGGTCAAGAGCCTGATGAAGGCATGACTTGTGCCGATGCACCTGTTATGGATAACGTTAAGTTGGCTATTACCAATGTTACTTACGATAAAGACAACATGGTAGTTAAAGCACCCTCTTCCGTTGAGCCTCTTGCTGCAGTTGATACTCGCATAAAATGGAAGCAATCAATGGCTGAAGGTGATATTTACCATGGCGTATTTTGGTTAGGCACTTCTGCCGAACTAGATAAAAACATTGGTACAGTACGCGTTAACATGCTTCGCGGTAGCGATGATGTAAAAGTTACTGAGCCGAAAGTTAATGGCGATAAGATGTACTTTGATATTTCCACTGCGTCAAATAACAGCCCAGAGGTTAGAGATTATGACTTCAAGGTAGAGTTAGCTGATGGGGTAGCGGTTGATCTACTTATGGTTGATAGTGTGATTGACGGTGTAAATATGAGTTTTAATGCTAACGATGCTGATTATGTTATTAATGGCAACACCTTGTCTTGGAATCATAGTCAAGCATTGGGGGCTAGTAGTGTTACTTTTACGCTGGTATTAGATACTGCTGATGTTACTGGCCTTATCGATGCAACACCAGTAATTGAAACATCGGTAAGTACCAGTGATGAAGCTGAGGTAACGACACCTATGCCAGTCTTCATTGCAGGTAACCCAACATTCGAAGCTATGGCGGCTGAAAGTAAGGTGACCGAAGGTAGCCAAGTAACGCTGATTGCAACAGTTATTGATGCTGTTATTGAAAACCCAACGTTATCTTACCAATGGATACAAGTATCAGGCCCATCGGTAACGTTTTCAGGCTCAGGGGACGTAATTACCTTTACCGCCCCAATGCTACCAGCTGACGATGTGATAGCTTTTGAATTCATTGGCTCAAACGGCTCTAAGTCTAGTGAACCAATATCAGTATCAGTTGAGGTAATCAAGCAGGTTGAAACACCTGTGACTCCTCCTGTTGAAGAGCCAGTAACTCCTCCGGCAGAAGATCCTGAGACTCCACCGTTAGAAGAGCCTGTATCTCCGCCGAAAGAAGAGCCTGTTACGCCACCGGCAGTAACTCCTGTTACGCCTCCGGTAGAAGAGCCTGTTGTAGATGAGAATGATAGCAGTGGCGGTAGTACTAACCTTGCTTTCTTCTTACTAACAGCATGTGGTTTATTAGCTAGAAAACGTAAAAGCTAACCAATAAACTAACCAAGTAAATAAATTAAAGCCCCTAATTCTAGGGGCTTTTTTATGTTTTAAAATCAAACTATTGCTTTGCTGTTTTCTTAATCGTTTACATCCTTCAACTATTCTTTACACAAAGTGGTTATTCTTTTTTGTAATGAGCATTGGAAAAAAGAAATAACAAGGATAAGATGATTCTCTATACATAAATGGAGTTAAGTTAAATTTAAACTCACTAGTTAAGGCAACTCCATATAATATGATCACATTACCGCATCAAAAATATCAAATTGGGCAATGCATTATCAATTGTCATGATATGACGGTAACAGTTGGTGAAGAATCAACGCCACTGCCTGCAAAAGTTTTTGAATTCCTAAAACTACTCATAGCGCACCCAAATCAAACCGTCACTAAAGAACAAGTAATCAATGAAGTATGGCTTGGTAATGTTGAAGTGGGTAAACGCGGTGTTGGCAATGCTATTTGGCATTTAAGAAAAACCGTTGCTGAACTAGGTATAAACCAAGACGAGGTATTTAAAACAGTAACTAAGGTTGGTTATCAGTTATTAATCGAGCCAGTGCCTATTCTTGAGCAAAGCAGCACTCAAGAAATGCTCACGCAAACCGGAAAACCTTCAGCTAGGTTGTTTGTATATTTAGCCGCTATATTTACCATTATGATTGCGATAGTATTTTCTTTTTTTATTTATTTAAATCAAATCGATGCTAGTAAGTCAGAAAAAATAAAAGCGAAAATAGAAACAAAGCACTTAACTAATTTTGAAGGTGTCGAGGAGCATCTGACTATTTCAGAAGACGGTCATTATATGGCTTTCCAATGGTTGCAGCAGAATAAAAATAGTCAAATATTTATAAAAGATTTAATTAATCCTGAGTCGCCGCTGCGACAAATTTCCATGACTTCAGAAAAAGAAGTATCCCCTGCCTGGTCACCCGATGCACAATCTTTGGCATATTACCGAGTATCGAGTAATGGCGAATGCTCGCTGCATATCAGAGAGCTTATTACCAACCAAGATCAAGTACTCGATACAAACTGTGTTAGCAAAGGTTATTTTCACAGTATTGATTGGTCACCTGATGGTAAAACAATTGCTTATACTAAACAGCTAGAAGATAGAGTTGCTATTGTTACTTTTGATATGAGTAGTAAGGCTATTGAGCAATATACTTTTCCAGATGCTGGCGAAGAAGATTTATTAATGAGCTGGTCGTCAGATAGTGACCAGCTAGCTTTTGTTCGTTCTGCTGAGCTTGAGGCAAAGCTATTGGTAACTGATAAGTTAAAACAGGAACGACTACTTATCGATAATGAGAAAATGATCCTTGGTTTAGATTGGCACAAAAAAGATAATACGCTTTATTTTAATGCCATGAGAAATGCTAATTTTGTTGTTCAAAAATACCAACTGGACTCACAAACTCTCGAAGATTTTCACACAGATAATACCATCTATAGTTTAGCGTTAAATGAAGCAAGCGCGGAGTTATTCTATGCTCGTCATATATCCCAAGAACATATCACCATCAGAGCATTAAATGATGGCCATGTTATTAAACAACTGGTTTCTTCTTCTCGAGATTTATATGGACAATTTGTTGCTAAAACAGGTGATATTCTATTTCTATCAAATAGAAGTGGTGTATGGGAAGCTTGGTTAAAACATGACAACAGCAGTACACAAGTAACCAATAATCAAGGTCAAGTGACTATTCCTGCGGTGTCCCCTATTGATACCAGCTTTGTTATTGCCATGAAAAAAGAGCAGTCAGATAATTATGTTCTATACCAAGGCTCTCTACCTGAAGGGCAGCTAGAACAGTTAATTGACATTGATGGTGACGTTAGAAATCCGTCTTATTCAAAAGATGGTCAACGACTTTATTTTTCATCAAATAAAACCGGAAACTGGGCTATTTATCGCTATGACTTTACCACAAAAGTCACCACACAAATAATTGATGATAATGGAAAATACGCTATAGAAAGTAATGATGGCGGCATTTATTACACGAAGGAAAACTTACCTGGCATTTTTTACTTATCTAGCGATAAAAAAACTCACCATACCGTTACCACAAAACTTGGCGCAAGCGATTGGGGCAGTTTTTTTATACAAGATGAAAAGCTATACTTCCTCAAACGTACCAAAGAAAATGATATTTTAGTGCACATTGATGATGCGGGAAATGAGCAAGAAGTTTTCTCTTTGCCACCCGTTTCAATCCGAAATGAAAAAGCATTAACGCCTGCCTACCAAGGTACGGTCATTGTCAGTATGCTCGGCATCAATGATGCCGATATTTATAGCGTCCCCCTTAAATAACAGGTTAACTGAGTTGGAAGAAAGTCCAAAATAGCGACATTAACATTAGTGAAAATTAAGTGCGAAATCGCTCAACAGACTTATTAAAGCTAACCGCTAAATCTGTCATTTTTAATGAGGTATTACGACTTTCCATACTGCCATGACAAACCGCATCACCTACCATTTTAAAGTCTTCAACCCATGAGCGCATATCAACAACTTGATTATGTGAGTGCTCAGCCTGATTTGCCACCTCGGTACTGACGTTACTTAAATTTAAGATACTCGACTGAATTAATGACAACGACTCAACAGTTTCCTGCGACAAAGTAACCGCTTTATCCGCCTGTATTTGATTATTTTCCATCGACAATACAATTTGAGAGATAGCACCAACAATACCTTCAAGCATGGTATTAATTTCAATGGTCGATTGGTGAGTACGCGTAGCAAGGGTACGAACTTCATCAGCCACTACGGCAAAACCACGACCTGATTCACCTGCCCTAGCCGCCTCAATTGCAGCATTTAACGCCAGTAAATTCGTCTGATCAGCAATACCAGCAATAGTGCCTACGACTGTAGATACTTGGTCGCCCGATTTACGTAATTCAAGTAACATCTCTGAAGATACTTCTATGTCGCTTGCTAAAGCAGAAATACTCGTAGATGTCATAGCAACTTGCTGAGCTCCTGATTCGACAGCGTGTGCACCTTCTTTAGCTTGCTCTGATGCGGTGTTAGATTGCTCAAACCCTTGCTCTATTTGGCTTTCTAATGTCACCATACTCGATAGTAACAGCTCAATTTTTTCATTTAGTAGACTTACTTGTACATCGGCATTTTCAGAAGTCGAACCAAGTACATCAACCAATTCATTAATATTATTTGCAATATTTCTGACATCAGTAATACCGCTATTAAAAGCTTTAATCAGGCGGTTAACACTACCAGCTGCAAGACCAATCTCGTCATTAGAGCGCTCTATTACAACTTTAGTTAAGTCATAACTCTGTGCAACATGATCTAACTCTTCTGCCAACTCACGAATAGGTAAAGCAATTTTTTTATGGGAAAGTGTATAAGCAACTATAGCGACTGTCACTATGCTTGCTAATAATGCCAAAACTAATAACTGAATATCAGAAATTTCAGTCTTAATTGCAGCCGAGCTATTACTTGCATCAAGGCTAACATCATTACTGATACTGCTTAATTTCGCTGAAATGTTTTTGGAGTATTTATCAACTTCAACCAAAATTTCTCGAGCTCCATCCCAATCAACCTCATCCGCTATCATGACTTGCTCAAGACGTTGCAGGACTACAATTAATACCTGAATCTCTTCGACTATCGAGGGATACTCTTGATGTGAAGCCAGTAAGCCATTGCTTAAAAGTAACTGATCAAATTGACTTCTTTTTTCAGTCATTACATTAGCAAACTCATCGGCTTCAATCATAGTGCCATATAAACCATAAGCGGCTATTTGTACCGCATCCAATGATTGCTGTACTTGTTGTATATCATTAAGCTCTGGTAGTGTTTTACCAATGAATTGGCTAGTACGTTGCTCTACTTCACTAGCTGCACCAAATAAAGTCACTGACGCCACAATTGCAACAATTAACACTAACACGTAACCAAGTAAGACCTTTTTACTAATAGAAGCCACGTAAAACTCTCCAGTTCTTTAAGTTAAATATAAAAATTATATATTAAATACAAGTAAGTACATCATTAATTTCGAGTTAATTAAGATCGCTATAACCAGACTAAAAGCATGGTATTTTTAGCTTATTCTGACCCGTGAAAGATAAGACCCGACTATGGCGTATTATCACTCAAACAATTTATTAATAATCCATTGATGACTTTTATAAATGATCTTCTCTTGTTGAGAAGATCATTAGTGGTAATGCCTAGCGAATGAATAGTTTATAAACTAGCTGATGAATTTTTCGACCAAAAGGAGGGAACAATAATGAAGAAAAACTAATTCGACCACGAGATAACACGGACTTGGCATGAGAAAAGGTTTTAAAGCCTTCCACACCATGGTACTGCCCCATACCTGATGCGCCAATACCACCAAAAGGCAAATCATCATTAGCAACATGAATCGCAGCGTCATTAATACATACACCACCAGCATGAGTTTTCAGTAATATATTTTCTTGAAAGTCTTTATTAAAACTACAAATATACAGTGCTAGCGGTCGAGCATTGTTATTGATGTAATCAATGGCTTCACTTACGTCATCATAACCAATAATAGGCAAGAGCGGCCCAAAGATCTCTTCCTGCATCACTAACATATCATCACTGGTATTAGTAATAACAGTCAGCGGCATTTTACGGTGCTCTGTGTTACCATTTAGCTCGGCATCGACAACAAGCGGCATTATAGTCGCGCCCTTATGTTCCGCATCCTTGAGTAAATTATCTATGCGTGACTTTTGTGCATCATTGATAATACTGGTGCAATCCGGGTTATTATTAATGCTTGCATACATAGCTTGGTAGCGTTGTTTAAGTGCCTGAATAAGCGCATCAACCTTTGCTTTTGGACATAAAATGTAGTCAGGGGCGACACAGGTTTGCCCTGAGTTAAGCGTTTTGCCTAAAATAAGACGCTCAACCGCGGTATTGATATCAACTTCGTTATCAATAATGGTTGGTGACTTACCACCCAACTCTAAAGTTACTGGCACTAAGTTCTCTGCCGCTGATTTCATGACTAACTTACCAACCGCTGTAGAGCCGGTGAAAAATAAATGGTCAAAGGCTAGGTTAGAAAAAGTTGCCGCCATTTTTGCATCGCCACTAACAACAGCTACTTGCTCTTTTGAAAAGTAACGGCTCATTAGCTCTGCCAATAAAGCCGTAGTATTAGGGGTAAACTCAGACATTTTGATCATAGCCACATTACCTGCAGCTAATGCCGCTGTTAACGGGCCAAATGATAAAAATACTGGGTAATTCCATGGTGCTATAATACCTATGACACCTTTAGGCTGAAAAATAACACGCGCTTTCGCCGGTTGAAATAAGAGCCCAACATGTTTCTTTTCTGCTTTCATCCAACGCTTTAGCCTTTTTATGGTGTAATTTATTCCCATGACTGTGCCGAGAATATCGCCCAGTTTAGAGTCATCAACACTGCGATGACCAAAGTCCTTTGACATCGCCTCGATAAAAGCATGCTCGTTATCGATAAGTACCCGCTTTAACTTACGTAAATCATCAATTCTTTGTTGATAACTCGGGTAAGTGTTCTTTTGGAAGTAACTTTTTTGTTCACTAAAACATTGCGTTAATGCCGCGGTAGTGGAAATATCATTACTGGATGAATGAGGCTCTTGCGCTGAAAAGTCTTCTGTTACAACTTGATTTGTGACGACACCATTCATCTTTTTATCCTTTCATTTATTTAACAACTGAATCCGCAGCTAAGCCAATAGCTATAGGTTCTATATTTAGCAATTCAGCAAAGATTACCTATTCGCCGAATGAAGTATTTGTGCACCTAGCATATTGAAAATGACGCTAAAAGTCAGTAACTCGTCAAAATTAGCATAGAAGTCACGAATTATTGAAATCATTAAAACACCTATAGCTATCTGACTAATAAAGCGTTAATTTAGTTAACTGGTACAATCAGTAACCATATCTAAAAGGATATCAAATGGGAAGCGCACAGGAAAAATTTGATTATATTATTGTTGGCGCAGGCTCTGCTGGTTGTGTGCTTGCGGCACGTTTATCCGAAGATCCAAATATTTCAGTTTGTCTTTTAGAAGCGGGTGGCCCCGATAAAAGTATTTTTATTCATGCGCCAATAGGCTTGGCAGCCATGTTACCCACTAAGCTTCATAACTGGGCCTTTAAAACCATTCCACAACCTGGTTTAAATGGCAGAAAAGGTTATCAGCCAAGGGGAAAGACTTTAGGTGGTAGTTCATCAACCAATGCCATGTTATATGTACGCGGCAATAAATGGGATTACGATAACTGGGCTGCACTTGGTAACGACGGTTGGAGTTATGAGGACATACTGCCATATTTTAAAAAGTCTGAAGGAAATGAAGTTTTTAAAGATGAATATCATAATGAAAAGGGCCCGTTAGCCGTATCAAATGCCACTGATGCCAGCAACCTCAATCAACTATTTATTGATTCATGTGTTGAACAAGGCATCAAACATACAGAGGATTGTAATGGCGCAGAGCAAGAAGGTGCATTCTACTATAAACGTACCATAAAAAATGGTCAGCGTTGTAGTGCAGCTAAAGCCTACTTAACGCCTAATATGACACGAAAAAACTTAACAATTATCACCCACGCATTAACCGAAAAAGTATTGTTTGAAGGAAAAACTGCCGTTGGTATACGCTACAAACAAAATAAACAATCAATAGATATTTTCTGTAACAAAGAAGTGATCCTCAGCAGTGGCGCTTTTGGCTCACCACAAATATTAATGCTCTCAGGTGTCGGTGATAGTGAACACTTAAAAGAGCAAGATATTGCCTCTGTACATGAGCTACCAGGAGTTGGTCAAAACTTACAAGATCATATTGATTATGTGCAAACGTATAAAGTTGATAGTCACCAAGACACTTTTGGCTATTCTGTAACCGGCAGTATCAGAATACTTAAGTCTATGTTTGAATGGAAAAAGCATCGCACAGGTAAAGTGACCAGCACTTTTGCTGAATCGGGCGCATTTTTTAGTAGCCAAGAAAACTTAGTTGCACCTGATGCCCAGTTAATATTTGTCCCTGCCATTGCTGATAATCATGCCAGAACGGTAAATTTTGGTCATGGCTACAGTTGTCATATTACTTTGCTACGCCCTGAAAGTATTGGCGAGGTAAAACTCAAGAGTAATAAGCCTGAAGATTCATTAGCAATAGATCCTAAGTTTTTTAATGATACGCAAGACATGGCCATAATCAAACGTGGCGCTAAAAAAATGCAGGACATTCTTGAAGGCCTACCATTTTCATCTGTTCGTAAGGATATGCTCTATCTTGTAGAAAACGGTAATGATGAACAACTTGAAAAAGATATCCGCAATAGAGCCGACACCCAATACCACCCTTGTGGCACCTGCAAAATGGGACCTAAATCCGATACTATGGCTGTGGTTGATTCACAACTGAGAGTACACGGCATGGAAAACTTAAGAGTGGTTGATGCCTCCATCATGCCAAAAATTATCAGTGGTAATACTAATGCGCCCACTATTATGATTGGTGAAAAAGCAGCTGATATGATTTTAAATAATTAAGCTATAGGTGTGGCAAACCTGTAGCCGGCGCCATAAACAGACTCAACAACAACTTCATTGATGCCTAGAGACTTAATTTTATTACGTATATTTTTCACGTGCGCATCGACAGTGCGGTCTGAAATATCACGCATATCGGGATAGGCTAAGTCTAAAATTTGTGTCCGTGAATAAATCCGTTCTGGGCTTTGGTAAAGTAAGTTAAATAAATTGAACTCTAAATGAGTAAGCTCAATCATTTTATTTTTATAACTTATTTTAAAGGTTGATTGATCTAGATAAAAATCAGTACCAACGCATGGTTGATCGCCATTTAATCGGTTGAGTTGTGTCAACTTAGAGTTATTCTCAATTAGCTGCTGTTGTTTTTTAGCTATCTCTAAATGTGTAGCAACACGCGCAAGCACTTCTTGGTCATTGAAAGGTTTACTAATAAAGTCTACCGCACCTGCTTTAAGTCCTTTAACTTTATCAAGAGGATCTGTTAACGCGCTAATGAATATTATCGGAATATCTCGAAGTAACTCACTGTTTTTTAATTGCTGACAAACTTGATAGCCATTCACCTCAGGCATCATCACATCGAGTAAAATCAACTCAGGTAATGGGGGCGAACTTTGCAAAAAAGCAATGGCTTGCTGACCACTAAGCGCCACACTTACTTGATACTGTGGTGAAAGAATGGCACCCAGAGCGTTTATGTTAGTTCGTTCATCATCAACAATTAATAATTGCGGGATATTTTTTGTCAATTTTTACAATACCTTGAAGTTAAAAATTTTAACATTATGCTACGGTGAGTAGCTGCGCACTTTATGTATCGTCAATGTTATTATAATGTAATAAGTGTTACGCATGTATATTAACTGTAATACAAATTTTGATCTTATAATAACTTTTGAAGAAGTTGAAATTTCAGCTTAACTCAAGACAATTTTCTGTGAGCAACCATACTCTTTGACTACTTCGAGATAAAATATGACGGCTATTTTTCTATCTATCTTAATATCAACCACATTATTATCTGGAATTTTCTTCATAATCTGGCTTAAAACCGATCGCAAGCCTCATATTTTATGTTGGGCATTAGCGTATTTTTTCGCCGTTGTTAATATACTGCTAAATGCTTCGAGGGATCTTTTCCCTGACAGAGACATATATTGGATAATAGTTAATACGACCTCATACCTTCTTCAGTTTTCTGCTGGTGCGGGATTTTTTTACCGAGCGCGCATCAACCCCTTCCGTTTTCGATTTATTAGTTTCTTTATCGTTATGGAAGCCTTATTGATTGCCTTGA
>Ga0105355_10001301_pt1 | contig 23046 bp, 11 predicted proteins | sample GOMGulsemesocosm_2_FD_83508 | JGI IMG/M metagenome (GOLD analysis project Ga0105355, IMG submission 83508) | Methane-oxidizing microbial communities from mesocosms in the Gulf of Mexico - GOM9C Gulf of Mexico | ecosystem: Environmental > Aquatic > Marine > Cold seeps | place: Gulf of Mexico...
ACGTACTGTTGGTTGGATTTCTCACTGGAAAGAAATGCTAGGACAACCTGGTCACAAAATCGGTCGTCCACGTCAGTTATATACTGGTAGTGCTGCACGCGAATTTGAGTCAAACACGAAAAAATAACAATTTAAAGACCCAATATTTAAATTTGATGAAAGCCCGATGTAATATTACATCGGGCTTTTTTATGTTCAGGATGAACGGTATGCCGCGGTGCCATGGATGGCAAAGAGCGGCGATGTTCAGGATGAACGGTCATGTTTTTTGTTCCTGACAAAACATAAGTACCTACATCCATGTAGGCAATGCCGCGGTGCCATGGCAGGAAATTAGTTCCAGACATTTCCTAAGTACCTACATCCCTGTAGGCAATAACAAAGAGCGGCGATGTTCACAGCGCGATAGTTATCACGACTAAATAATCAATTTCACCACTTCCCTTCGTAAAATTAACCAGCCTCGTATTATATTAAACTAACAATCCATTTAACCATCTGTTTTGTATAGGTTAATAATAATTGGCATACCCTATGCTCTAGCAGAACCATATTTACACTAACTTCATTGATAAAGAGCATCGGATCATGCATAAAAATACTAAATCAACACTCCTTAGCGCATTACTAATTTCAACGTTAATTTCTGGATGTAGCGACTCAAACGCTAAGGAAGAAGACATTAAGGAGAAAGAGTTTGCTGTTCCTGTTGTCACTACGCTCATCAAACAACAACCTATTTCTTCAACCTACCATTCAACGGCAACATTAGAGTCTAGAATCGATGCTCAAGTTATTAGTCGCGTGACAGGTATTGTTGAACACCTTAATGCAGAAGAAGGTGATTACGTTAAAAAAGGACAGCTACTTGCCAAGATTGACTCTCGCCGCTATCAATTATCCCTAAACAAAGCACAGGCTGAACTTGATAGTATTAATCAAGAATACAATCGCTTAAAGAAACTGCAAGCTAGAAGCCTTGTCAGTCGTGATCAAGTCGACAAGTTAAGTTATTCAAGACAGTCAGCTACGGCTGCGCGTGACCTTGCGGCCTTAGATTTAGAAGATAGCTTAATTAAAGCGCCTATCTCTGGCTTCATTTCTAAAAAGATGGTCAAACAAGGTCATTTTAGTCAGTCATATCAACAGCTGCTACACATTGTAAATCAAGTCGATTTACAAGCGGTGCTCTATGTACCAGAAGCGCAATTAGCCAATGTTAAACTTAACCAAGTAGCATCGTTATCATTTTCAGCCTTACCCGCTCAAGCATTCACAGCACATGTTCGCTCAATTGCCCCGTTGATTGACCACAAAAGCGGTACCTTTAAAGTTATCTTGTCACTTAACAATGAACAATCTCTTTTAAAGCCTGGCATGTTCGCCCAAATATCAGTTGTCTTTGATACACACCAAGACTCATTAACCGTGCCTAGTGATGCCATCATTCGCCGTGATGGTCAGCAATATGTTTTCATCGTCAAGGATAAGAAGGCGCACGAAGTTATTATCAAAACAGGGTACACCCAAGAGACACTCACTGAAGTTATGGGTGATATTTCATCAAGTAGCGAGATTGTTATTCAAGGTCACCGTAACCTAAAGGATGATGCACTCATTGAGGTTATCAACAAAACGCCATCAAACACCGTTGCTAAAGCCTACTAGGAATCGCTACCATGAGTATTGTTGATACAGCCATTAAACGTCCTGTCACGGTATGGATGGCAACCTTTGCCATCATCTTATTCGGACTTGTAGGGCTTTCTCGTTTAGCCGTTAATTTACTGCCTGAGTTGAGTTACCCTACACTTACGGTGCGCACCACTTATATTGGCGCAGCCCCTTCTGAAATTGAACAACTGATCAGCAAGCCTATTGAAGAAGCCGTTGGTGTTGTTAAAGGGTTACGTAAGATTAGCTCGGTTTCAAAACCTGGTCAGTCTGATGTGCTGCTTGAATTTGAATGGGATGTCGCTATGGACATCACCAGCTTAGAAGTGCGGGAAAAACTTGATCTCATTTCTTTGCCATTAGATGTGGAAAAGCCACTCATTCTTAAGTTTAATCCAAGCCTTGATCCCATTATCCGCTTAGCACTGCAACCCACCCAAAGTGTTAGTACTGAGACCGACGCCGGAGTTCATACATTAACGGCGATGCGTACTTATGGAGAATATGATGTCAAACGTCAGTTAGAGTCTATTGCCGGCGTTGCTTCGGTTAAGTTAGGCGGTGGTTTAGAACAAGAATATCAAGTTGTTATCGACCAACATAAGCTCGCTCAACTCAATCTTAATAGTAAACAAATAAGCCGCTTAATTAGTAGTGAAAACATTAATATTTCTGCGGGTAAACTCATTGAAGGCAATACCCAATACTTAGTCAGAACACTTAATCAATTTAAAGATATTAAACAAATTGGTGATTTGGTGGTTTATCAAAAAAATGATCAAATCATTTACCTCAAAGATATCGCCACAATTAAAGACAGCTATAAAGAACGTACTGACGTAACACGAATCAACGCCCAAGAAGCTGTTGAATTAGCGATTTATAAAGAAGGGGATGCTAATACTGTCGACGTAGCATCGCGTATCAAACAACAACTCGACAGACAAAAAGATAAAAGTGATAGCAGATATAAATTGACCTTGGTTTATGATCAATCAACGTTTATCAGCAACGCAATTAGTGAAGTTAAATCAGCCGCCATTATCGGTGGTCTATTAGCCATGCTTGTATTGTATTTATTCTTACGATCTATCATTCCAACACTCATTATTTCATTGTCGATTCCAGTATCTGTTATCGCAACATTTAACCTGATGTATGCAAATGATATTACGTTAAATATTATGTCACTTGGGGGAATAGCTTTAGCCACAGGTTTATTAGTGGATAATGCAATTGTGGTACTTGAAAATATTGCGCGCTATAAAGAACAAGGTTTATCAAATGTTGATGCTGCCGCCAAAGGAACGAAAGAAGTTAGCGGTGCCATCATTGCTTCAACGTTAACAACGTTAGCGGTATTTGTTCCACTTATCTTCGTTGAAGGCGTTGCTGGTCAGTTATTTCATGATCAAGCACTCACAGTTGCCTTTGCCCTGCTTGCCTCGTTATTAGTCGCACTAACGTTAATTCCGATGTTAGCTTCACGTAACAAGTCTGAGCCAATTGATGGCATGAACGACGTTACTCCACTTACTTTTTCACAGCGTAGCCGTGGTGGTAAAGTTGCCTATGTTGTAACCTGGCCATTACGATTAGTGTTTATCTTGATGCCAATGGCGTTATCTCGCGTTTTCTTATTAGCCTTTCACGCTATCACTAAAGTACTAGGCTTTGTGCTGCGCCCTATTACCACTATTTTTAACAAGAGTTTTGATGTAATAGCCGGTTTCTTTAGTCGTTTATTGAAGGTAGCCCTAGCCCATCCATTAAAAACCTTAGTTATTACATTAGGCCTAGCCAGTACAAGTTTATTGATTGTACCTCGTATTGGCGTTGAGTTATTGCCACCATTATCCCAAGGTGAGTTTTACTTAGAGTTAGAATTAAGCCCTGGTACTCCTCTGGTAAAAACAGATGAAGCCATTAATCAAATATCTCAAGTCTTACGTGGTGATAAACGCGTAAAAAGCACTTACTCATTGACTGGCACTGGTAGTTTAATGACCAGTAGTGCAAGTAAAGGGGGCGAGCATCAAGCTAGGTTACAAGTGATTGTGACAAACCAAGAGCACGAACAAGCCATCATGGATAAAACCCGTGAACTAGCGCGCCAAATTGTAGGAGCAAGCAACGAAATTAATCGACCTGCCCTGTTCACACTTAGCAAGCCAATGAGCATCGAGTTAGCCAGTTACAGCTTAGGTTCACTGGACAGCTATAGTAAACAATTAGCGAACTTAATGACTACATCGCCAGTATTTGATGATGTGGTCAATAGTATGCGCCGAGGCCAGCCAGAATTGTCGATTGAGTTTGACCACCAGCGCATCGCCAATCTTGGTTTAAATTCTGCCGATATATCAGAACTTATCAGCGTTAAAGTCGGTGGCAATGTCGCCAGTCAATTTACATTATTTGATCGAAAAATAGATATTCTAGTGCGTAGTGATCTTAACCAACGTGATTCTATCAATGATCTACGAGCACTGATTGTTAATCCAAACAGTCAACATCCAATTACTCTTGAAAGTGTTGCTAGCATTGTAGAAGTTGTTGGCCCGGCTCAAATTAACCGCATTGACCAACAGCGCGTTGCTGTTATTAGCGCTAACATTGCTGTTGGCGATCAGCAAGCGGCTATGATGCAAGCAAGCAAACTGCTTGAGCAGCTTAACTTGCCGATGAATGTGACCAGCAACTTTGGTGGTCAAAGTGAAGAGATGGCTCAATCCTTTGATTCTATGATGATGGCCTTAGCATTAGCTATCTTTTTAGTCTACTTGGTCATGGCATCACAGTTTGAGTCGCTGTTACACCCATTATTGATTTTGTTTAGTGTACCTTTAGCGGGTGTTGGCTCATTAATTGGTTTATATGTTACGGGTACCAATTTAAGCGTTATTGTCTTCCTAGGTTTGATTATGCTCAGCGGTATTGTAGTGAACAACGCCATCGTATTAGTTGATCGTATTAACCAACTTCGGATTGATGGTTTGGACAAACTGCAAGCAATAACGACTGCTACTCAGTCTCGCCTGCGCCCTATCATTATGACGACGCTAACGACTATTTTAGGGTTATTACCTATGTGTATTGGCCTCGGTGAAGGCAGTGAATTACGAGCACCAATGGCTATAACAGTAATTAGTGGCTTAGTGGTTTCAACTTTATTAACGCTTATTGTGATCCCTGTTTTATATCGTTTGTTTGATAGTAAAAAATTCGCCGCCAGCGTGAAATCAGACAATGAAACTAACACGCCGTTAATTGAGGAGGTTTAACATGAGTAATCAACATGAGAAATCACCCGGCCTAACGGCCTTAGCACTAAGGCGCCCAGTGACAACCTTAATGATCGCCTTTACCTTATTGTTATTAGGTATTGCAGCATCACGTCTTTTACCATTGGAGAAGTTTCCTGGCATTGATATTCCTGAGTTAGTCATTAATGCGCCTTATCGTGGCTCAAGCCCTGCAGAAGTAGAACGGTTGGTCACCAAGCCTCTCGAGGAGGCATTGGCTACCATGGGCGGCATCACCCGTATGCGATCTAATTCAGGAGAAAATGGCGCTAACATCAATATTGAAGTGAAATGGGAAAGCAGCTTAACCAGTAAAGGCATCGAAGCGCGTGAAAAAATTGACGCGATTCGCCACCTTCTACCTGAAGATTTAGAGCGTATTTTTGTTTATCAGTTTTCTACCGCCGACATGCCAATTTTAACCATGCGTATTTCGAGTGAACGGGAGCTGCAAAATAGCTATGATCTACTCAACAATTTCCTTAAAAAGCCTATTGAGCGATTACAAGGTGTTTCAAAGGTTGAGCTTTATGGTGTTGACCCTCGTCAAATAACCATTCGTTTATCCAGTGACCGTATGTCTAGCCATAACATTAATGCGCAGCAATTAACGGCGTTATTAAATAAACAAAACTTCTCAATCAATGCGGGCGCTATTAAAAACGATCAACAAACGATTCGTGTTTCCCCTAAAGGTGAATATACCAACCTAAATGACATTCGCACGTTAAGAATTAATGAGCATGTTTACTTAGGTGATATCGCTACTATTAACTATGAGCAAAAAGAATTAGAGGAAGGTCGTCATTTAAACCAAAGTTATGCCATCGGCGTTAATGTATTTCGCGAGTCTAGTACCAATTTAGTGGACGTATCATCACGTGTTGTTGACCGCATTGATGAAATTTCAGCAAGTAGTAAATTCAGTGGTATCGATATTTATGTCATGGAAGATCAAGCCAAAGGCGTAACAGGATCTTTGTCAGATTTACTGCAAGCTGGCGGCATTGGCGCGATTTTATCCTTTATTGTGCTCTACTTATTTATTCGAAATACACCTGTAACCCTGCTTGTTGTGGCATCAGTTCCCTTTTCTATTTGCTTAACGCTCGCGTGCATGTATTTGCTTGGTTATTCTCTCAATATCCTATCGTTGATGGGCTTATTATTAGCGGTCGGTATGTTGGTTGATAACTCGGTAGTAATTACTGAGGCTATCGCTGCTCAATACAAAAAAACACCAAACGAGCCACCCGTTACTAATATTCAAATTGGCGTGTCTAAAGTTAGCCTCGCGGTTATCACAGGTACGTTAACCACCATGATTGTATTCTTGCCAAATATCATTGGTGAAAAAGTTGAGTTAACCATTTTTCTTGAACATGTGGCTGTCGCTATCTGTATTTCACTGGCTGCATCTTTATTGGTCGCGAAAACATTATTACCACTGTTGTTATCGAGAATGTCATTAGAAAAATTACAGCAAAAAGTATCTGTAAAGAAAAGCAAAAAGCCGCCAAAAAACTATTATAAACGTAGTTTAAATTGGGTGCTTCATCACCCTAAAATTACTGGCCTTATCGCGATATTAATTTTGGTAAGCACGGCGGTTCCACTCCAAGTGATTACATCTGATAATAACAATAACGGTGATACAACACGTATCAGATTACATTATCATCTCAAAGGTCAATACCCATTAGCTCAAGTTGAGGAGGTGGTCAATGAGATGGAAGCTTATCTGTACAAAAACCAAGACAAGTTCGCCATTGAGTCGGTGTATACCTATTACAATCCAGAATATGCTCGTTCATCTTTATTGTTAAAAGAAGGTAATGACAAATCAATTGAGCAAATCAAAAAAGACATTCGTGAAAATATGCCCAAATTTGCCATAGCGGCGCCTCAATTTAGTTGGCGCAGTGAATCAGCCGGAGGAACGTCATTATCATTAACTGGTCCCTCTACTGATAAATTGGTGGAGTTGAGCGAACAGATCATCCCTTTATTATCACAAATTGATGGGTTAACGGATGTCCGTAGCGAGATTTCACAGCAGCAACAGGAGTTAATCCTTACCGTTGATAGACAAAAAGCTAGCCGTTATAACCTCAACTCTCGTGATGTAGCATCCTTGGTATCGAGTGCGTTACGTGGTCGTAATCTACGAAGCTTCCGTCATGATCCACAGGGCGAAGTTCGCATTGAGATGCTCTTTGACAGACAGCTTAAATATTCGTTAGCTAAACTTAAACAACTCCCTATTACTCAATTTAACGGACAAATTATCACGCTCGATAATTTGGTTGAATTTAAGGTCAAACCGCGTCTTAGTAATATTACCCGCCAAAATCGCCAAACGTCACTAAGCATTGGCGCTAACCTTGATGGTATAACCACCGAAGAAGCGGGTGAAAAACTTAAAGAGGTGATGAAACACGTTAGTTTTCCCCAAGGTTATCAGTGGAAACTTGGTCAAGGCTTTGAGAGGCAACAACAAGAACAGAGCATCATGTTAGTTAATATGTTGCTGGCACTAGCAATGATTTATATAGTGATGGCAGCTTTATTTGAGTCCCTGTTATTACCTGCCGCTATCATCAGTTCAATTCTTTATTCGATTGTTGGCGTGTTCTGGTTGTTCTTACTCACAGGAACCAGCATGAGCGTCATGGGTATGATTGGCATTTTGATACTCATGGGCATCGTCGTAAACAATGGCATTGTATTAATTGATCAAATTAATCAAATGACGCCCAAGCGCGAAGAATTAGAGCAAGTGATTTGTGATATGTGTGTCACCCGATTACGCCCAGTATTGATGACAGTATCGACAACTGTATTGGGCATGGTGCCACTGGCTATTGGTAGCGCACAAATCGGCGGAGATGGTCCTTCATACGGCCCACTGGCCATTGCGATAATTGGTGGATTAAGCTTTTCAACTATCACAAGTTTATACCTAGTGCCTTGGCTATATTTAGTCTTAACAAAAACAGCACAGAACTCCAGTGTTGGTTTTAATAAAGCCAATAGCTTTGCGAGACGTTTTATTCCCCATTAAAATAAATGCGGTGAGCGTGAAGATATTATTTATGCTCACCGCCTTAATTTCTTTTACTTATTACTTTATTTCATTCTGGTAAATCTCGAGTGGCAAGTCATCAGGATCACTAAAGAATGTAAATTTCCTGCCGGTATATTCATCGACTCTAATTGGCTCAACGTCAATATTATGTGATATCAAATAGGCGGTCACCTCTTCAATAGAATCAACACAAAATGCTAAATGCCTTAAGCCGAGCGCTTCTGGATAACTAGGCCTCGCTGGCGATGTTGAAAATGAAAACAACTCAATTTGACTACCATCTGGTAACTGTAAATCAAGCTTATAGGAGTCTCTATTCTTTCTATAATTTTCTGCAATAACTTTCAATCCGAGGATTTGAACATAAAAGCATTTAGATTTTTCATAATCTGAGCAAATGATTGCGACATGATGAATAGCGTTAAGCATGAAATGCTCCTAAATAATGAAATTGGTATAATCTATTATAATTTAGGCGGTTAATAAAGAATGAGAAATGGCTAGAAATAATTTGAGTGATTTATAAGGTATGCTTCATTATGCTAATAAAAAGCATAAAGCCAGCTATGGTCGCTGACTTTATACAAACATTTACTGTGTATTAGTTACAACTAACACCCACTGCACTAAATGCAGACGTTACATCATTCACACTCTTACCAAGATCGGCGGCGGCAGACTCAACACCACAGGCTCCAGCGTTAAATGTTGATGTTGCACTCCAATACAATTGATTGGCACGTAAAAATACGCCAAATGCTTCACGCGTTGACCAACCTTGTGAGGTTGCTAGCAAGTAGAATGCTTTGTTATACACCCCTGAACTATGATGCACATCCATTGAACTTGTAAAATCAGAGGCATGACCAATAGAGCGACCGTCTTGGGTAGGATCGTCCATATAACGTAACGCACCCGTTCCTTTAAATATTTGCTCACCAACCATCCAGTCATTACTGCCTAATAAATAACTTTCAGCGGCCTCACCTGCCATATCAGAAAATGCTTCATTCATGCCGCCAGACTCTGACGAGTATTGCAGACCAGAATTTTGTTCTGTCACACCATGGCTCACTTCATGGGCTGAAACATCAAGACTAACGAGTGGGAAAAATGTTGATGCACCATCGCCAAATGACATGGCGGTACCATTCCAAAATGCGTTTTCATAGTTGCGGCCATAATGTACGCGCATCTCAAGTTTGAAACTTAATGGGGCAGTATTATACCAATCACCATACATATCGAAAATAGCATTTCCAAATGCATGTGCATCATTAAGTGGTGAGTAAGCGCCATTAGCAGATTTATACGTATTTTCTGGACAAGTAAACGAATGAACGCTGCCACCTCGAGTTCGGTTATTCATATCAATAGTACGCACATTACTATTTTCCATGTAACAAGTGTCATTGGCTTTACCAACGCTTAATGTTGAGAAGTCTGTACCATAATGATATTGACCTGATTTAGTATTACCACCGGGGCCAGTTGCTGATGATGGCGTAGTTGTGACTGTCCCGCCACCACCTTTACCACCACGCTTTGTCGTGAGTGCATTATGGCTTTCAAGAATAGCTCCACTATGGGCATCAACTATGGCAAATGGACGTGTTGGAGCTTCATTATGATGTGCAAAGTAGCTGACTTTATACGCTAAGATAGACTCCCCTTTTACATTAATAATGATTAATTGCGTCGTTGAATGCTTTATTTCTGTATTTGAACCGTGACCGTTAAATTTCTTCACTAATTGTTGGGCTTTTTTAGCTGAAATTGATGGCTCTACACTAGAGAGGCTAATATCCTTAACAACATCACCAGATAAAGAAACAAGCTCGCCAAAGTCGTTAGTTTCACTCACTAAGTTTTGACCGTATACCAATACCCCCTTGTAATGTTGCTGCAAGCGATGTTTGTTCATACCTTTTTTGGTTTTAAAAGACTTTTTCTTTTTAAAGCTTGCATGCTCATTCATCTTTAGTGATTCTTTTACTGATTGTCCTTTTACCTGGCCATGAACTTTTTCTTTTACTGCTGCACTAACAGGGTTGATGATGGCTAGTAACGCCGTAGCTGTAATTAATTTAGTTGAAATACTCAAAGTAACCTCTCATTTTATTTGATGTAGTCTTCGGTTAATGAACTAACAGTAAAACCACTATCATGTTTTTTTATTAGGTGGATTAAGTCATTACAAAACTGACGTTGCAATAATGTTAAATTTGCAAATTTTGTACTAGTAAAGAAACGTCATTTTTTGTTAAAAATCTGACACACTTTAACAACAACGAAATAACAACTTTAAATTCAATAAGATAAACACAGTAAAATTGAGACCCTGAAATCACATCGAAGGTAATTGGCGGGAAATAGCGAGTTTATGGCCGTATTTTACTAGAGCTAAATATATGCAATGTTACTATCGTGTAACTAAAAGTAATGCTCTACATAAATAATCATTAATAATAAACAACTCAAACCACTGGGGATTTCAATGTCATTTAACTGGGTAAAACTAAAACCAACACTCACATTATCGGTAGTGTTTACATTGACTGCTATTGGCTACTTATCATTAACCAATAGTGAGAAAAACATACCACAATCTTATATCGTTAAAGCTAACGACCTGGCTCAATTACAACAACAATTAACGACACTTAAAGTCACACCTTCTCATCAACTAGCTTTAATTAGCTCGGTTGCAGTTACCTTAACTAAGGAACAACTATTAACCCTGGAAAAAAATATCCCTATTACAGTGACTAAAAACCATAGTGTTGAAGTCGCTGGTTGGGCTAAAGGCAAACGTAGATGGCAACCCAGTGCTGATGCTGGCATTTTAATTGATGCGCACAAAGCACATGCAGATGGTATTTATGGCGACAATGTAACCATCGCATTTTTAGATACAGGTCTAGATCAATTGCCGGGTTTAGCCAAAGATTTAAGAGGTAAAGACAAGGTTTGGGGCACATATGATGCGATTAACAATGCAGTATTTAATTATGACCGTGAGCAAAATGGCCATGGAACACATGTAGCCAGTTTGGCCACTAATAGTGATTTTGATATTGATGGGCAAATTTACGGTATTGCACCTAATGCAGCATTGGTAGGGATTAAAGCATTTGATGGCGAAGGTAAATCTACCTATGCCGACGTGATACGTGGCATTGAATGGGCGTTACAAGTTAAAGATCAAATCAACTTACGTGTTCTTAATATGTCATTTAGTGGGCCTGTCCAATCTTATTATTGGGAAGATCCATTAAATCAAGCTGTCATGAAAGCATGGGAACAAGGTATTGTTGTTGTAGCCTCTGCCGGAAACTCTGGCCCAACACCGATGAGCATTGGTGTACCGGGTAATATTCCATACATCATTACTGTTGGCGCTATGACCGACAATTACACTCCAAGTGACCGTTCAGACGATAAACTCGCTTCATTTAGTGCGGCGGGGCCAACTATTGAAGGCTTCGTTAAACCTGAAATTGTTGCGCCAGGCGGCCATGTTTCTGGATTAATGGCTTTTGATACAGCAATAGTGAGTGAGCATCCTGAATATCATGATGGTGGGCGTTATTTTGAGATGTCAGGCACATCACAGGCAGCAGCCGTTGTTTCAGGGACTGTTGCACTTATGCTTAGTCAGAATCCTAATTTAACACCAGATGAAATAAAATGCCTGCTTATCACCAGTGCCCGTCCCGCAGTAAACAGTGCAGGGGAATTAGCTTACAGTGTATTCCAACAAGGCGCCGGCATTGTAAATGCAGCTGACGCATTACAAAATAATACGCAATGCTCTGCCTCATCCATGGATATCACCAAAGACTTAGCTAACGAACAACACTATTTTGGACCAGCGTTTCTTAATGAAGATGGTAACTTTTCTATAAAAGATACAGACAATAACTATAGCTGGGATATGAATAACCATATGATCAGCGGCGATGGTTTTATCTGGCGAACAAGTGTTGATATTGACGGTTTCATTTGGCGTACATCCTTTGACACCCAAGATGATTTATTATGGCGCGGTGACTTTGAAACCGATGGTTTCATTTGGCGTACGAATGTTGAAACAGATGGGTTTATCTGGCGCACCAGTGTCGATATTAATCAGCACTCCCCTATTTCAATTAATAATTGGGTTGAACAACAATAACAAATATAAGCCACCTTTTTAGGTGGCTTTTCACGCTAATTAATGTATTTTATTATCAAATAAATCTTTTTCTTCCTTGGTATTAGTCTGTGACTTATATGCGTTTTTTTCTATTTTCCGTATTACTTTTTAGCAGTACTTACCTGCAAGCAGACATGCGATTTCTTAAGAATTTCCAAACAAATAATCCGTTATCATATCAATATGTAAAAAGTATTAAGCAAGATACTAATGGATTTATGTGGTTTGGCACATTAGATGGCTTACACCGTTATGATGGCCATGAGTTTAATCATTATCACCATGATGCTGCCAACCCAAATTCTCTTGCTGGTGATACTATCAGTGATTTACTTATCGACCGTAAAGGTCAATTATGGGTGGCCACTCGCGGTGGAGGCATCAGCCTGTTACGTCAAGCTACGAACGACTTTGTCACCCTATCAACCAAGTCACTAACCTCCCAATTAAGCCACGATAATGTCAATGTTTTACTCGAAGATAGCCTAGGCAATATTTGGGCTGGCACCGAATATGGATTAAATCATATTCGCCCTGAAAGCCACGCTTTTAACGTGACCCAAATTAAACAACAATTAGGTGTGCCGATGAGTTTGTCACATAACATTGTGACCGCGATTATTGAAACACAAGACCATGAAATTTGGGTAGGCACTAATGGTGGCGCCATTTCTATTTTTAATTTAGATGGTCAATTTAAGCGTCAATTCTCTTTACCCATATCAAGGGGGTCAAAAAAACAGGTATCTCTTATTAGCGCATTATTACAAGACAGCGCGGATAATATTTGGATTGGCACTGTCGAGAATGGTTTATTTAAGTATGAACAATCAACAGGCAAAGTCGTTTATTTTCAACATAATCCCAACTCGCCATCTTCTTTAAGCAGTAATTCTATTGAAGCATTATTTGAAGATTCAACCAAACGAATGTGGGTAGCCACTGATAAAGGATTTTTAATTCGCTCTGTTGGGCAAACAACTTTCGATGCAATTAATCAAACGTTGAGCCCTTACAGCTTAAACAACGATTTTGTCCTAACGTTTTTTGAAGATAACAACAATATGATGTGGATAGGAACATATTCTGGTGTTAATCGCTGGGACTCACTGATGACCACCTTCAAGCAATATAATGCATTGCGATACCCTAGTTTAAAGGAAGATATCATCACAGGCTTTGCTCAAGATAATAATGAGCGCGTCATTTTTAGTACCTACAGTTCGGGCCTCTATCAATTGGCGTTAACTGATTCAACCATTAGCCCCTTACCATTTGCTGATGCCTTTAAAAACATGCGAATTATGACCTTGTTCAATGATGGAAGGTATTTATGGGTTGGTACACGTAGCCAGGGAGCCTATCGAATTAATTTGATTGATCATAGTGTCGTGTCCTATATACATTCGCCAGAGGATAAAAACTCTATTTCAGCCAATAGCGTTACCGACATTATAAAAGATAAATATGGTTTAATTTGGATTTCAACCTATCACCAAGGCCTTAATCGATTAAACAATGATGGTACCATTACTCGTTTTTTAAAAAGTAGCGATCACAAGGGACCTAATTCAAATCATATTTTACAGATTGTCACCGACCGTTCCGGTGATTTATGGTTAGCGACCTACGGTGGGGGAATTAACAAATTTAACTATGACTCTGAACAATTTATCTCTCTAACTCATCAATCGAATGAAAAAACGAGCATAAGTAGTAATTTAGCTTGGATTTTATCCTTTGATGATCAAGATAACCTATGGATTGGCACGCAGTCATCCGGTATAAACATCTTATCCGCTGAAAATATTGCCAGTGAGAATTATCGATTTCAACATATTGGCGTCAAAGACGGTCTAAAAAGTCAGACAATTTACGGGATCAGTCAAGATCGTCATGGAAAAATATGGTTTAGCTCTAACAAAGGCATTTCAAATTACTTACCAAGTAGTCAACTTATGCAGCATTTTGATGGCAGTCACGGCTTAGAAGATTTGGAATACAATCACGGTTCAATGTTTATCAGTCGTAATAAAACCCTGTATTTTGGCAGCGCGAAGGGCTTTATTAGCATAGATCCCAATGAGTTTTCACCAACGAGAAAAGCCCCAGTAGTTAAACTCACTGATATTTTAACGCTCAATGAGTCAGTACCACTCGCTCAATCCATACACGATATAAGCTCATTGAGCTTTAACTACAGTGACCGATTGATTGCATTTGAATACGTTGGTTTGAACTATATTGATCCTATGTCTACTCGCTACAAATACCGCTTGCTTGGTTTTGATCAGCAATGGATTGATGCAGGCACAAGCAGACGTGCCACCTATACCAATTTGCCTCAGGGTGACTATCGGTTTGAAGTTATTGCGAGTAACCGTGAAAATGTATGGAGCCCGCCAAGTATAGGTCTGGAAATCATCATATTACCTGCCCCATGGCGCACATGGTGGGCTTATTTAATATATACCTTGGTTGGCGTATTGCTACTTATTAGTTACGCCCGCATTATTAACCGAAGAGTATTTATTGAACAGCAACAAAAAGCCTTATTGACGCAACAAGTGAAGGAGAAAACACAAGAGTTTCTTTCTAAAAATATTGAGCTTGAAGAGGCAAATAAACAACTTGAAAATGTAGCAACGATAGATAAACAGACAAGACTCCATAGCCGTATCTACCTCGATATTTATATCGAACAAGCCAGTTTGTTATTGTCTCAAATGCACCAAAATATTCTGCCTGTTCAACGTCAGTTGTTGCCTAGGCTCTATTTATTAATGATTCGTCTACAGCCAAATCATCAAGAGAATTTACTAGAAATAGCCGATTTATTACTTTATAGCCGTAATACCAATGATCTGGTTGTTAGATGGTCTGAAGATGCTTTCATGATTATTGGTTATGAAAAAGATGACAATGCAAGAGAGTTAGCTCAACGAGTCTCCTTAAGGTTGCATGAGATGTTAAATGGACGCTCTTCTCCCCCTATAAGTTATACCTTCTATCCGTTTGACATTGAACAACCTATGGCCCTGAGCTGGGACCAAGTAAGTGTTTTAGCTGAAGCAGGGGTTGAAATAGTTAATAAACACGACACCATGAACTGGTTCGGTTTGTATTCACCAAAATCACAGCCATTTAATTATCTCGATATACTGCGCTTATCAGAGAAAAAAGACCTAGTGAACTTTATTAGAACAAAACACGGTTAATCTTCCAAAGAAGACTGACTGGTGACATCTTTTTTCTGTTGATATTGTTTAGGCGTGCACCCAAACTGCTCCTTAAAGCAACGTCCAAAGTAAGTTTGAGAGGAAAAACCAACATCCATGGCTATGCGCCCTATTTGTTGACCCTCTTGCAATAATGCTTTTGCTCTTTCGAGCCTTAATTCTTTGATAAAGTTATTAGTCGTGGTGCCAAGGATAACCTTAATTTTACGTTGTAATTGACGTTCACTCATCGCCATTTCTTTTGCGACAAAACTAACATCGAGTAATGGCTCTGTGTAATTTTTGGCAACCACGGCCTCAAGTTTCTCAACAAATTTATCTTCGACTGTTACTTGTTTAGTCCCTGGCGATGTTAATTTTTCTACATTCAATTTGGCATTTGTTAATCGGCTATCTTGTTGCTCACCATCATACCGTCGCTTGAAGGCTGATTGCAGCAATGCTCTATTATCAATACAACTTTGAATTCGACCAAGCAATTCATTTTGCTGAAAAGGCTTGCACAAGTAATCATCTGCGCTTAGATTCAAGCCTTTCAACTTGCTTTCAAGATCTGATCTTGCTGTCAACATCACCACCGGAATATGGGCCGTTAATTCATTACTTTTTATATTATGTAATACTGCGAAGCCATCTATGCCTGTTAGCATAAGGTCGCAAACGATAAGATCTGGTAAATACTCTTGCGCAAGCTCTAACCCAATTTCACCACTGCCCGCCAACATACAATGATGCTGTGTTTCGATTACTTGTTTTATATGACTTTGCATATCTACGTTATCTTCAATCACCAACACAACTTTGTGAGAATGGCTCATCTGAACCGTGCTTACACTTTGTGGCTCACTCAATAATGGCAATAAATCATTAGCTAGTTGTGACGATGATAGCTCGCTTTCTTGTTTTTGCGCCATAGCAACGGGTAATGCAACACTAAACTTGCTGCCCTTACCTAATTCGCTGGTCAGAGAGATTCGCCAGCCATGAGCATTTATTAACTCATTAACGAGAGACAAACCAATGCCAACACCGAATGTCGATTGATTTTTAACATCTTCAACTCGTTCAAATCGTTCAAATATTTTACCTTGAGCTGCGGTGCAAATGCCGATGCCATTATCAGTAATATCTAATACAATCGAGTCGTTTTCTTTGTTGGCAGTCACATCAACATGACCACCACTTGGCGTATATTTAATGGCGTTAGACAGCAAGTTATACATTATTTTTTCAAATGCTTGGGCATCACATTCTAGCCATAAATCCTTTGGTATTGAGCTACTAAAACTCAAATTATTTTGCTTTGCTAAACGAGAGAATGAATCAATAGGCATCGCCATTAAACTCGTTAAGCGGTAATAGTGCATGGTAATTTTAGGGTTATCACGTAACCGCGACAGCTCCAATAATTGCTCAACCATTGTGACTAACCGCAAGCCATTTCGTTTGGCCACTTGCATCTCTTTCAGTTGTTCACCGGCATCACTGCGCGCCAGATAACGATCTAAAATACCGTTTATTATCGTCAATGGGGTTCGAAATTCGTGGGAGATATTAGCAATAAACTTATCTTTAAGTTCTAAGCTTTGTTCTTCTTGACGCTTTCTTTCTGTTAGGTTGATAAAGGTTATTACAATAAGAGGCGCGTCACGTCGCTCAGCCCACTGCAGTGCAACTAAGACAGGGAAACTTACCTTATCAGAACGTAATGCTAAGCTCTCTTGTGAGAGGCCAACGGTGCTGCGCTCTAAGGAAAATACATTACTTTCATAATTAAAAAAGTAATGCATTTCATCATTTTCATCAAACAGTGATGAAATGTGCATACCAATAAGTTGGGGCGCTAAATATTGAAACATTTGAACGGCAGCAGGATTGGCAGACAAACAATCCCCTTTCATTGAAACCGTTAAAATAGCGTTATTTGACACATTAACAATCGCAGTATCTTCACTATTAATCAGTTGAGATTGTACATCTATAATCTCATTTTTTGCTTTAAGGTATACTTTGCTTTGCTGATAATATGACGCAGTCAACGCTTGATTTCGGCTCACTAATGAGTGGGTATTAAACATAACCAAAGCACTGCCCAACATTAACCATGCACTCACAATAACTGACTGATAAACACCATCGATAATATATGCTTCATCAATGAAGTAGCCACCTAAATGCAATATACCAAGGCACAGCATAGTTATTAAGATCATTGCGCTTGCACTATAATCGCCGTATGTTTTAGTCAAAGGTTTTGGTTTTTCTTTGTCCTGTAACAGTACAATAAAAGCAAGAAATGCATAAGGTAATGATGATAATACGAAATCAATATTTTGCTGAAGATTGATCTGTGTATATTCCAATATATATTTCAATAATATTAAGGCGGTGCATAGAGCCGATAATGCATAAACTCGCTTAAAGTATCGACTTATTTCTCCCACACTCACAGTTAACAAGCGCACTGTCAATATGCTAGTAATTAGCAAGTTAAACATGGTTACTGAGTATTTTTGTATCACCTCATTAGGGCTTGCTTCTAACGGAATTAACACAAAATAACAAAAGGACAATGCGCTGAAAATCAGCAATGAAACAATGGAAATCGTAATGTTTTTAATGGTTAAAAACTGAACATGCGGAACGTTTTCAATTGCGAGGATCATAAAAAAATAGCTCAACAATGAAATGCTCGTTGCTGTTAACAGCTCAGCTGTCGGGATTAATTCGTCGCTGACTTCATGCAACAAGGTTGTTAAAACGAATAAAAATAAAAACTGCCAAAATAATTTAACGCGCTTGTGTTCGGCTTTGACATACCCGTAATACATTGATATTAAGCATGAAAACTTTATTAAAATCATTCCATATGTAAACAAAGGTTGTTTATCGAAGAGGTATGGAATAAATACAATGGACAATATGCCTAACAACATGATCAACTTCGCCATTGGCTTCATAGAAGCGCCCTACTTTATGTAAGTGTTATTATTATTGACCTCATCATACTGTTGTATTTTTAAATATGTAAGCAAAAAAGTGGAAAATATAATGGCGCTGTTCTTTCTTTAGCAGGCTGCTCGACCGTTAGGTCATTGAGCCTTTTATAAAGAAGTTATTAACAAAAGAAAGAACAACTAAGCTTTAGATGATTACTTCAATAACGCAATGACATCAACCAAACTATCGACGAGATGGGCTGCGGCCTCTTGAGCTTCATCAGTCACATCTTTACCAGTTTTAACTAAAATGTTAGTGGCTATTCCAGCGTTTTTACCCGCTTGAAGATCTGACAGTTTATCACCGACTAAATACGATTGTGTTAAATCTATATTCAAATGCTCTGTGGCACTTAGAATCATGCCTGGCTGAGGTTTACGGCAATCACAAGCTTGTTTATAATCTCCTAGGCCTTTATCTGGGTGGTGAGGACAAAAGTAAATCCCATCAACCTCAACGCCTTTATCAGCCAAAGACCAGTCCATCCATTCAGTGAGTGTCATAAATTCATCTTCAGTGAAATAACCACGGGCAATGCCAGATTGATTAGTAATAATGATTATCTGATAGCCCTTTTCTTTAATTGCTTTACAGGCATCGATTACACCTTCAATAAAAACAAAATCATCACTGTGGCTTACATACCCTGTATCAACATTAATTACGCCGTCACGATCTAAGAATACTGCTTTTGTTAACATTGATTGATTGGACACGCTTGTTTCTCTAAATTAGTTAATGAGCGCGCAGTTTATCACAATGTATAAGTCCATTTGTAGTAATTAACGGTCCAGTATGTTGAAAATTAGACCATCATTTATACCGTGATAATATCTATAAACCATGCGCCATTGTGATTTTTAAACAGAATAAAGCGTCAATGTGTTTTCCTACGCCGCCTCATGATATATTGTATACAAAATTGTAATTTGAGATTATTTTATGAAACACCTAGATGCAAAACAAGTACAAGATGCTCTATCGTTTAAACCGTTAATTAACGCGTTAAAAGAAGCGTTCTGCAGTGAAATCACTGTGCCAATGCGCCATCATCATGATATGGCTAACCCAAAAGCTTCTCGTGAAACGACCCTATTGTTAATGCCAGCATGGCAGGCGGGAGAAAAAGCCGGTGTGAAAATGGTAACTGTAGCACCGGACAATGCACAATTAGATTTACCTTCGATTCAGGGTATTTATTTACTCATGGATTTACACACTGGTACACCAGAAATCATGATGGATGCACCAACTTTAACAACCAATAGAACAGCTGCTGCATCTGCATTAGCTGCAAGTTTCTTAGCTCGAAGAAATGCCTCTCACCTATTTGTTGTTGGGACTGGCGCATTATCACCGCAACTTATCAGAGCCCATCATGCTGTATCACCAATAACACATGTTACGGTGTGGGGACGAAGTGCAGTTAAAGCGCAAGCAGTGATAGATCAGGTTAGCGATCTTGGCCTAACATGTAACATCACCGACTCTATTGAAACTGGCGTAAAAGGCGCTGACATAGTTAGTGTAGCTACATTAAGTCAAACGGCACTTATCAAAGGTGAGTGGCTAACTGCCGGTCAACATATTGACTTAGTGGGTGCGTACCGCCCAGATATGCGAGAAGCAGATGATGAAGTTGTAAAACGCTGTGATATATTTGTTGATTCTCGCCCTGGTGCAACCAAAGAAACGGGTGATATTAAAATACCGTTAGAAAATGGCGTTATTACCCTTGATGATCTTAACGCAGATTTATTTGAGTTAAGCGCTGGCCTGCATAAAGGCCGTGAAAACGACCAACAAATTACACTGTTTAAATCAGTTGGTCACGCATTAGAAGATTTAGCCGCAGCGAAACTTGTTGCCAAATTTTATAGTTAGAGGTTTATATGTCACCTTACGCACTGCGCCGATTACAATTAGCGACTCAACTTGATAACGACAGCGTTGCTATTATTGTTGGTAATAAAGAACAGATCCGAAACTTAAATATTGGCTATCCATTTCGCCAAGATAATGATTTCTATTACTTAACAGGTTTTAATGAACCAGACTGTGTTTGTGTCATCCGTCCTGCACATGAAAACCCTTTTGTTATTTTCGCCCGTGATAGTGACCAAAACATGGAAGTTCAGTTTGGATCACGTGCAGGCTTAAGTGGCTTAGAAGCTAACCACGGTGTTAACAAAGCCTATAATATTGAAAGCTTTGAAAGCACGATTGTCAGCTTGTTTGAGAAACGCCATAAGATATTTATTAGCGATAACCACGGTGTGTATCACCATGCTTTGGGTCATTGGTTAACTGCAAGACAAGCGGATCATGCCTTTGACAGCATTAAAGTGTTTCGCTCTATTGAACAATTATCTCCCCTCATTGCGCAGATGAGAGTCGTCAAAGATTCCCATGAACTCACTTTAATAAAACAAGCGACAAAAGCCTCTGTTGCAGGGCATATAAATGTCATGAAAACTGCTTATGTGGGAGTGAACGAACGCCAATTAAGTGCGGCCTTTAATCACACGATTAGTGAGTATGGCTGTGATAGCGTTGGTTATGCCAACATTGTTGCCGCGGGTAACAATGGCATTTGCTTGCATTATGAAGATAATAACAGTGAGTGCGAAGATGGTGATTTAGTGTTGACCGATTTAGGCGGTGAATACCAGCTGTACACTGCTGATATTTCAAGAACCTTCCCGGTTAATGGCACTTTCAGCCAACCGCAAGCCGCGTTATATCAAATCGTATTAGACGCCTTAGACGCCTCTATTGCGTTAGTTAAACCAGGTGCTAAGTGGAATACTCTCTTTGATGCTAACCAACGTGTGTTGGCACAAGGTCTATTGGGTTTAGGGGTTTTATCTGGCGATATTGAGCATATTCTCGCGAACGAATTACAACGCAAGTTTACAGTCCACAAGACGGGCCACTGGATGGGACTACACGTGCATGACGTTGGTTCGTATCGTGACATTGAAGACAATAGTTCGTGGGTAGCACTTGTACCTAATATGGTTTTCACCATAGAACCCGGCATTTATATTCCGGCTAATTGTATGGAAGTCGATGAGAAATGGCGCGGAATAGCGATTCGAATTGAAGATGACATTTTGGTTACGCAAGACGGTCACGTGAACTTAACGCAAGAAGCGCCTCGTACCATCAAAGATATTGAACAATGTATGTCAAATAATAGTAAATAAACAACTTAGTAATCCTAAAAAATAACGCCCATCAAGGGCGTTATTTATCTGTAATATTTTTTATTACTAGCTAATTACTTCTTCGCACAACAAGATCATATAACTAATGAAATTGGTATTACTTAGATGTGTCTGCATCTAATGCTTCAGGTGCAGAGTATTCATCATTTGTTGCAGTACTTGCTAACTTATTATGACCCGTTAACAAGTCGGTTAATGTGCCACCTTCTTTATTCACAATTCCTAATTCTTGCAACATAGAATCAACCAACGGCGCATTAGCACGATAACTTAAAGCTGCAGATGTAATTTGTTCAGACATGCTGCCATTATTTCCATGACTTGCTACGCTATTGTTTCCACCATGTGATCCCCCAGCACCGTACCCTTGTAATATTTTTATACCTTCAATATTTTCAAGAGGTTTCACAGAGTTGGCTATCATTTCAGGCAATGCTTTTAACGTCGCCAGCTCTCGTTGTAACTGAATTTGTTCATCACGCAATGTATTTTCAGCTTCGTAGAGTGCTCTTTTACCTTCAGCCTCAACCGCCAATATTCTCTCGTCAGCTTCGGCTTGTAAAATAGTCGCATCAGCATTGGCTTTCGCTTGCGTTAGCACGGCACTGGCTTTATCTTCTGCAGCGCGTTTCTCAGCATCAGCTTGAACAGTGATACCTACGGCGTCACGCTCTGCTTGTTTTTTTGCATCAATAACTTCAATTTCTTTACTACGATTGGCCATCGCCACTTCGCGTACTGTGATAACGGCTTCTTCTTTTTCCACTCGTTCCTTTTCTGCTTCAGCGGCTTTAGCACGTGCTGCAGACTCGGCTTCTGACTTTTCAGCTACCGCAATTTGCTTGTCTTGCTCAGACACTTCGATGTCACGTTGCTGCTGGATACGTGCTTGCTCTAACGCAGTACGCTTTTCGATATCACGAGATTCAACATCCCGAGTTTTAGCGATTTCGGCCAGTTCAATGGCTTGCTCTTTAGATATTTGTGCTTCGCGCTCCTCACGTTCTTTATATTCTCGCGTTTTGGCAATTTCAGCTTTTTGTTCAACCCGCTTAAATTCCAGAACCTGTTCTTGAGCAATGCGTAGTTCTTCTTCTTCTTTTTTAATTTCAAGTGAATCACGCTCAGCTTCTAGGTTGCGACGCTGAATTTGAACACGATTTTCTTGTTCAATATCATTAGTTTCTTTGCGCTTCTCTTCAATAATCTTAGCTAATCGTGCACGACCTTCCGCATCAAATGCGTTATTTTCATTGAAGAATTTAAGCTCTGTTTGATCAAAACCAGTTAACGAAACAGACTCAAGTTCTAG
>Ga0105355_10001305_pt1 | contig 23012 bp, 19 predicted proteins | sample GOMGulsemesocosm_2_FD_83508 | JGI IMG/M metagenome (GOLD analysis project Ga0105355, IMG submission 83508) | Methane-oxidizing microbial communities from mesocosms in the Gulf of Mexico - GOM9C Gulf of Mexico | ecosystem: Environmental > Aquatic > Marine > Cold seeps | place: Gulf of Mexico...
CTTGGATAAAAGGCCATTTTTTAATTTGACACTATTTTTAAACGTCGCGTATTTTAATCCGTCGATTTTTCTTGCACCACAGATACAGCAATGCTCACAAATTGAAAAATGAACCTATCACGATGTTTCGGATGATGGCTGCTATCAACCACTATACCGTTAACTTGGTGCGGCTATGCTCGGATTGCTGGGTTTATGAAGTACCGTTTTGATTGTTTGTAGGTCGATAAGGCTGCCGCTAAAAAATGTAAATATCCGCGACTGTAGGATTGCCTCCGAGTGTTTTTTTGTGGCTGTGGGCTGCGCTGGCGATTACCATCGACGAGATAGATTTAGAGTCTAGGGCTCGCGGTTCTCCTTACGTACCCAGTCAGCCATCAGTGCTTGCTGATAAGGATAGCGCCATTCAAATTTACTAAACTGCGCTAAAGGTAAAAACCATGCTCGCCGTACTTCCAGTCGGGGCGGTGGATTGATGGTGGCCTTCGGTGATGCTAGCCGACAACGGAATAAGTGGAAGCCAGTATCAAACACCATTTCAACTTTGCCAACGTCGACGTTGAGGCCTGTTTCTTCCCAGGTTTCACGATGGGCGGTACAGCGTGGTGCTTCGTCGGCTTCACCACTGCCACCGGGTACGCTTATACGGTTACTAAAATCCGCTACCACTAACAACGCTCCGCCTTCGATGAGTGCACAGCCAGCACTGGCTACCGGTGGCTGTTCGGTGCGGTAAGGGCAATCGGGCATGGTGGGCCCACAGGCGGCTATGCTCGCAGCGCAGGCAATCAATAGGAGGGTAAGAAAGTGCGTGGCGATGGCTGTGCTCTCTGCGCTTGTTATTGGCAGAACAATGATAACAAATAACAGCATTTGCTGCGCGTCGGTTGTTCTTCGTGGTTAAGCCTAGGCTTAGCGTTGACGGATTAATGCAGTACCGGCAGTACTGACTGTTAAAAATGTTTTTGCGGGGCCTAAAAAAGGGTATTTACCCCGCCGATGCGCTAAAGACTCAGGCGCTTATTCGAATAAGCGACCCGTTGGCCGGTACATGATTACGCCGCCGCGTTAATCGATTATTATAGCCCGCATAATTAGCGCTTTTGTTACAAGTCCCTGCCAATTCACCACGAGTCCAAACGCCCATGAAATTCATCCATACCTCCGACTGGCACATCGGCCGCCAATTTCACAATGTATCGCTACTGGAGGACCAGCGTCATGTGCTGGAGCAAATCATCGCCTATATCGAACAGGAGTCAGTGGATGCTCTGGTCATAGCCGGTGATATCTACGACCGCTCGGTACCGCCGGCAAAGGCAGTGGAGCTATTAGACACAGTAGTCAGCATCATTTGTTCAGATATGGGGGTGCCCATTATTATGATTCCCGGCAATCACGACGGCGCCGAGCGACTACGTTTTGGTTCTCGGCAGCTGCGCGCAGCGGGGCTACATATTATTGGCGATCTCGCTCAGATAGAAGAGCCTGTTGTGCTCAGCAGTGACGGCGTGGAGATAGCGTTTTACGGTATTCCCTATAACGATCCAGAAACCGTGCGCAATAGTTTCGAGGTCGAGGTAGCTGGTTTTGATGAGGCCCACCGTTTTTTGGTTGAAAAAATCAAAGCGGTAAGACCTGCGCATCTCCGCTCAGTGTTGATCAGTCATTGTTTTCTGGAGGGGGGGCTAGAGTCGGAATCGGAGCGGCCGCTTTCTATCGGCGGTGCCGACCGGGTCAGTTTCGAGCCCTGCGTCGATTTCGATTATGTGGCCCTAGGCCACTTACACGGGCCTCAGTATAAGGGTGAAGAACATATTCGCTACAGCGGCTCTCTACTTAAATACAGCTTCTCGGAGCAATATCAGCGCAAGGCGGTGACTTTAGTCGAGCTCAATGGCGAGGGTCTACAGAGTACTGAACAACTACCACTAAGGCCGCTGCGAGACATGCGTATTGTCGAGGGGGAGATGCAGGCGCTATTGGAACAGGGGCGGGTCGACCCCAATAACCAGGATTATCTACTGGTACGTCTCACTGACCGCCAGGCCATTCTCAATGCGATGAGCAAACTACGAGAGGTTTACCCCAATGTATTGCACTTGGAAAAGCCGGGCATGTTAGCGAGCGGTGAGCCGCAGATGAGCCGGGAGACGCTCAAACGCGGAGAGCTGGATATGTTCCGAGACTTTTTTATGCAGGTGACAGGTGGCGGACTCAGCGAGGATCAAGATGAGACCATTACTGGGGCAATTGCAGAGCTCAATCGGCAGGAGTCACAGTTGTGAAACCACTACTATTACAGCTGCAAGCCTTTGGCCCCTTTGCCGCAACAGAATCGATTGATTTTACTGCGCTGGGCAATAACCCACTTTTTTTGATTAATGGCCCAACCGGTGCCGGTAAGAGCACCTTACTCGATGCGATTTGTTTTGCCCTGTACGGTCAGACCACCGGTGGAGAGCGGGAGCCGTCACAGATGCGCTGCGACGTTGCCGAGCCGTCTGTGCTAACTGAAGTGAGGTTGGATTTTAGTCTCGGGACCAAACAATATCGTATCCGGCGGGTGCCCCAGCAGGATAAGCCTAAAACCCGTGGTGAGGGCAGCACCGCCCATAGCCCCGAAGCGCAATTGTGGGAGTTGGATGGCTCGGAAAAGGGCATATTGCTGGTAGCCCGTAAAGTTAACGATGCCACCGGGCAGATAAAAGAGCTGATCGGCTTAGATGTAGAGCAGTTTCGCCAGGTCATGGTATTGCCCCAGGGTAAGTTCAGAGAACTGTTATTAGCCGACTCCAGTGATAGGGAGAAGATATTTAGTCAGTTGTTTCAAACCCAAATATATAAGCGCATAGAAGATTTTTTAAAAAGCAAGGCTTCGGGCATTAAGCAAGACGTAGAGCGCCATCAGAGTGAAATTCGCGGTATTTTGCAGGTAGCTGAACTCAATAGTGAAGCTGAGATCGTCGAGGCCTTGAATCAATTGCAGCCGGCTTTGGCTGAGGCTCAGCAAAACCGCGTCGCAGCACAGGCCGATAAAAAAGCCAGTGAGCAAGCGCAAGAAAAGGCCCAGCGATTAATACAGCGCTTCGCTGTACTTGGAGAAAAGCAGGGGCTGTTAGCACTTAAGCAGGCAGCGGCCGCAGCTATTGACAATAGCCAGAAGGATCTGGATAGGGCGACTAATGCCGATGCCGTTAAACCGTTATTCGACAATGCCCGGCTGGCGTCAAATGTGCTGGCGAAGATTGAGAGCCAGTTGGGCGAAAGCAGTGCCCAGGTCGCCCAGGCGCAGCAGCGACTGGCGACGAGTGATCAGGCTCTTGAGCTGGCGCGCGAAGCCGCGACAATTTTGACGGCACATAACAAACGGGAAGTGGAGCTGCAGCATTTACAGCAGCAGAGTCATGAACTTAGCAGTGCCCAAACTACGCTAGCGGAGGCCGACGCTGCGTCCCTGTCCGTCGTGGCACAGTTGGAGAATATGCGGCAGCAGCTGCTTATGTTGAGCACTGAACGGGAGCGCGGTGAATTCGCTGTTGAGGTGCTGAGCCGTGAACTTGAGGGGGTAGCTGAGCAACAAATCCTGCTCGATAGACTCACTACTCAGCTGGGGCTTCGACGTGAGCTGGAAGTCAGCCGTGTACAGCAGCGGGAAAAATTAGCGGGCGAAGGTACTAGTCGGCACGCTTATCAAGCTAGTGCCGATGCTTTTAAAAGCACGGAAACCGCTGCTAAGAAAACTGAGCTGAGCTGGCATGCCGGCCAGGCGGCCCTATTAGCTAGAGAGTTACAGCACGGTGAGAGCTGCCCAGTGTGTGGTAGCAGGGAGCACCCCCAGCCGGCCGCCCCCGACAGCGAGCTCGTCGATAAGACAGAGGTGGATCAATCACGGGTCCTGTTGGGCCTGGCCCGGGAAGCCATGGAGCTAGACCGTCAGCGCTGGGATCAGGCGATTAATGCCCGCGAGCTAATATCAGCACAGTGCCTTCGGCTCGCTAGAGTACTGGGACCGTTGGCCGAAGCCCCGCTGTTGTTGCTGCAGGAAAACCAAGCAGAGTGCGCTGCGGCGCTGGCCAGCTTATTGGCGAAACACGATAAGCGGCACCAGTTGCAGCAGCGATTAGAGCTTATCAAGCCTGAATACGCTGTACTGGCAGATGAGTTGGAGGCTCACAATCGGCAGCTTGTCAGTCGCAATGAAGACGTAGTTAGGGTGCGCACCGAAGTAGATCGCCTGACAGCCGTTTTACCGAAAGACCTGCGTGAGCCAGGGGCGATAAGTCAGAGCATTGACGAACTGCGGGCTCGTATTGAGCGGCTGACTGTAAGGCTTGCAGCAGCAGAGCAGGGGCATATCGATGCGCGTTCCAATAGCGATAAAAGTAGCAGTCGTCATCAGGCGCTGGAACAGCAGCACTATGAACAGCAACAGCTAATGGCCGAATGCAGCTCGATATGGAGGGCGTCGCTGGAAAGCAGCCTGTTTACCACCGAGCAGGATTTTCACCAGGCATTATTGGAGCAGCAACAGCAACAAATACTACAGGCTGACATTAACTCCTATCATTCAGAACTCAATGCGCTAAAGGGCGTTGTCGAGCAAATACAAGCAGAAGTGGCGGGCGCAGCGCAGCCCGATATGGCCGCGATCGACAAGGTGTTGGCGGCCCAGATCGCGCGCCTCAACACTGCTGATAGTGTTTGGCAAACGCTGGAGCAGCGCCATCAACAACTAGCGGGTATTGTGGATAAACTCGACTGTGCCCACCGAGAGAACCAGGCACTGGAAACTCAGTATGGAGTGATTGGTACACTCAGCGAGGTTGCCAATGGCCAAACCGGTAATAAGATTAGCCTGCAGCGATTTGTACTGAGTGTGTTGTTAGACGACGTGCTAATTCAGGCATCCCAGCGCCTAAACGTAATGAGTAAAGGGCGCTATCGCTTACTGCGTAAGGAAGATCGAGCCAAGGGCAATAAGGCTTCAGGGCTGGAGCTGGAGGTCGAGGACAGTTATTCAGGTAAAACCCGGCCGGTGGCTACCCTGTCCGGCGGCGAGTCATTTTTAGCTGCGCTGGCGCTGGCGCTGGGCCTGTCCGACGTGGTGCAGTCCTATGCCGGCGGTATAAAACTAGACACCCTGTTTATCGACGAGGGTTTTGGCAGTCTCGACAGCGAGTCTTTAGACCTGGCGCTTAGAACACTTATCGATCTGCAGGCGTCGGGCCGTACCATTGGTATTATTTCCCATGTTAGTGAATTGAAAGAGCAAATGGCGCTGCGGGTGGATGTGATTGGTGAACGTCAGGGCAGTCGTATTGCCATCGTTGGCTGTTGAACGTGTTGTCTAAACCCTGACGATAGTGATCGTTTTAGCTTGCATAACATCGTTCCCTTGTCCATTTATCAACGTACCCTGATCTCGGTGAGAAGTGATAATAGAGGGTGCTCTTCTGTCCAGTACGGGGATGATTGAGTAAAACAACGGGAGTTTTAACGTCGAGGCGTTTTGCCGATTGCTAATTTATATCCATTTTCCCCACGCTATCTAAAGCGGATAGTTAACAAACCCTGTACTAATAATAACGCTAGGCTTGGATTAGTTATCGACACCCCAATCTTCGAGCTGTTTCCCCGGAGTCCTGCAGCGCAGGTAATGAAAATGAAAGAGCCCTGCTGAGCTCTCCAATCGGTCTTATCTTGTCGCAATGACTGTCGTTTCGGCCCGCAGACTGTGCCATTACAAAGGCGGTTGCATTACCTTTTAAATCGTAAACGACTTTGAAGTATGATGAAGGGACCTGGTGTGTTTCATCGGCGTTTGGCAGTTGTAGCTTAGGGGGCTGGTACAGCGTACCGGTGATCACATACAGTGATTGGCGAAAGGCCACGGCACTTCTCACCGCGTCTTCCAATGCCTTCCAGGGCCCCTGATTAAGATCTTTGTGTTGTGGTGTGATATTGCTCAAGTGATTCAACTCTGCCCAGTATTTTGAACCGGCGAAGGAGGCCAGCGGTGCTTGATGGCCTCTATCAGCCTTCAATTCACTGCTGTTGGCACCTTTGTAGTCGTCAGTCTCCAGTGTTTTGTCGTGGTCTAGCAGCGGTTCCGTCAGCCATTTTCGCCCCGGCGATACGCCAAAGTTGAGAATGTCCACCTCGTAGGCGACCCAATCGGCAAATTTGGTGTTGGGGTTGTTAGACAGGGCGTAGACATGACCAAATAATAAACTGTTGGCCTGGGGGTTGGAGGGGCAGCCCAGCGGGCAGTGCACGCTGTTTATGGTCGCTTGAGTGGCCGTGGAGAAAAATAGAATTACTGTTAATACTACTGTGCTCGCTAGGGTATTGCGGTAGCGGGGGGTAATCATTTCAGCTTGTTCTCTTCTATAAGAAATACGCTCGGTCTATCAACCTCGCCTCGTTATTTCTATATACTATCAGTATTTAGTCGATGTGTTAGCTTGTTCTCGGCTTTAGCTGTTGTTCTATCCGATTAACAGTTCACTAGGTTTTGTCGACAGGTAGCAGACAATACAGCGCACTACTACATGCGCGTTGTAACAGGAATTGCAGAGCAATGACGGTATACGCAGTTATCGATTTTGAGACTACAGGGCTGTCTGCGGCGCAGGGCGCCAGGCCGACCGAGGTTGGCCTGTGCCTGCTGGAGGGCGATGTTATTGTTGATCGCTACCAGAGCTTGATGAATCCCGGGTGTGCGATTCCCAGTGATATTACCCGCTTGACCGGGATTAGTAACGCCATGGTTAGGGCCGCACCAGACATAGCAGTAGTGATGAATGAGGCCGCGAATTTTGTTGGCGACCGGCCATTGCTGGCGCACAACGCGGCTTTTGATCGAACGTTTTGGCATAGTGAACTGACGCGGATCGGGCGCAATCCCCGCAGTGATTTTGCCTGCTCGCTACTACTGTCGCGACGTTTGTTTCCACACTGTGTCAATCACCGCTTAGCGACGCTTGTCAGTGAATTGGAGTTGCCCGCGGTGGGCGCTTTTCACCGGGCTCTGGCTGACGCGGAGTATACCGCTGCACTTTTGGTGCGTATCAAGCAGGAATTACAGGATTGTTATAACTTGCCCTCGATTGAACATCGTATGTTAATGGCTATTCAAACTGCCAGCAAAAAGGATTTGAGTAAGTGTATAGGCACGTTAACTGGCGTGACTTAATGCTCGTGAGCGCGGTTACTTTGCTGGGGGCAAGTGGTGATAAATACTCACTAGTCGAGTTCGACAATATCATTAATGGTGTTATTGCAGTGTCAGACCGAAGTGATAGTAGTGACGCGATGCCGAGCATTGGGCTACGGGAAGGTGTGTGTTTTGATGGCTGCCGATGAAAGAATAGGCAGCTTCGGTATTGGAAGCTTGTTAGTCCGCATCAGCGAAAATGTTGTGGCGATGGCAGTCGATGGTTTTTTGCCGCAACCCATTAACACCGAGGCACATTACCCCATATTGGTATGGTAAGTGAATACCCGTTTTTTCCATACGGCCTCTTAAGCTTATGCGCAGGGCTACGCTAGGGGTTCGGTAAAAGGGATTGATCATAGGACTCTAGCTGCCAGTTTTTTGCTCGACAGAAATCCTCAAATTTCTCGATAGACATTGGCCGAGCTATAAGATAACCCTGGATAAGATGGCAGCCGTGCTGCTTGAGAAAGTTGAGTGCGTAGGGCTCCTCTATGCCTTCAGCGATGACCGTGAGGCCCAGATTGTGGGCCAAATCAATGATTGTTTTCACAATGGCTTTAGTGCTGTTGTCATTGTTGATATCTTCGATAAAAGAACGGTCAATTTTGAGATTGTTTATCGGAAACTTGCGCAGGTAACTGAGCGATGAATAACCTGTACCGAAATCGTCGATAGACAGCCTTAGCCCTATTTTTTTCAACTCGTGGAGGACTTCGCCTGGGTTTCGGTGGCTGGCCATTAATACGCTTTCGGTTAATTCAATATTCAGTAGCTCACTGGCGAGTTTTGATTCGGACAATATTTTGTCGATCATCCGTGCAGTTTCGATATCTTTAAATTGTTTGGCGGAAAAGTTGACCGCTATAGTACAGTTTTCGTCAACTAGGCCGCGGTCGTGCCATGACTTGTGTTGGGTACAGGCTGTTTTCAACACCCATTCTCCCACCTCACCGATAAGCCCGATTTCCTCTAGCAGAGGGATAAACCTCACTGGGGGTATGCTGCCTAATTCCGGATGATCCCAGCGCAGCAATGCCTCTATACCTGCCAGGCGTTTGTTCTGAATATCGACAATGGGTTGATAGTGTAAGTGCAGACTCTCAGTTTTGGTCGCTTCGCGTAGGGCATTTTCCAGACTTAACTTTATCTCGGATTTTTGTCGCAGTTCGGTAGAGTAAAACTGGTAGTTGTTACGCCCCTTGGATTTGGCCTGGTACATGGCAATATCGGCACTTTTTATTAGCTCATCACAGTCAGTAACCGTTTCGTCGATAATGCATATGCCCATGCTGCAGGAGATAGTAACCTCTTCCCCTTCTATCGCCAGTGGTGTAGCCAGAGATTTACATAGGCGTTCAATAGCGAGGCCTACCTGAGACTTGCCGCCGGAATTTTCCAGAATGATTGCAAATTCGTCGCCGCCCAAACGCGCCGCGAGATCGACATCTCTGATGACATCAGTAAGACAATTTGCAACGTGTTTTAGCAATTCGTCGCCCGCGCTGTGCCCGCGAGTATCATTCACTGTTTTAAAATGATCTAAGTCGATAAATATCAATGCTGAGGGGTGCTTGTCGCGTCTCACTCTTGAGATTGACAGTTCCAGACGCTCGTAGAGATAGGCACGATTTGCCAGCCCAGTCAGAAAGTCGTAGCGAGCGAGTTGTGTTAGCCGCTGCTCCGTTTCTTTTTGCGCCGAAATATCGCGAATGACTGCGGTAAACAAGCGTCGTTGATCAATCTCCGTGGAGATGATGGCAATCTCGATGGGGAAGGTGTCGCCACTTGTTGGAACACCGATTGCCTCAGGCCATTTTGTTCCAACATGGCTACTAGTGTAGCCCAGGGAGTCAATTACATTGACAATGTCCAAACCGCTATAGCTGTTAAGGGAGGCGACTATGCTTTGAAAAGAGAGCTTTTTTGTCATTTGCGAAGGCAGTGCAAACATCTGCGCCGCGGCTGGGTTGTAATTTTGCACCAGCCCGCGCTGATCAAAACTCATAATACAATCTAAGCTGTTTTCGATAATTCCGAGGCTTCTGAATTCAGAGACCGCTTTGTCGTGGGCTAGTTGCTTGAGATCGTCACCCTGTTGTTTTAACAGCGTTTCACGCTTAATAACATCGGTAACATTGGCGACGTGCACCAGGCAGTACTTGTCGCCGTGATGGTTGAGTAAGGGTTTGACGGTAATCGATTGGGCGATGGCTTCGGCGGGTTGCGCGCTGCTGTCTGTTGGCTGTGAGTACAGTGGTAGTGTGTAGCGATTGAGCGAACTCGACAACAGTGATGACAACTGTTTATACAGTGCGTAGTCGATGGCTTGAATAAGCCGTCCCTTAATTTTCCCGTCAAAAACACTGTTAATGTCATGACCCAGTGCCTGCTGCCCAGAAATAGCGGAAACGTTGGCCATCCACTGATTCCACAGAATAATCTTGCCACTTTGATTGATAACAACAACGCCGCTGTCGAGCAGTTCCAATGCCAGCATCGAGAAGGACTCGCGCTGGTCGCGATAGCCTTGGTGCTCAGCCTCGGTCATAAATTATCGCCATGATTAGTTTGTGGTCGTCAGTGCAGCAGCTTTTCGGTATAGCGATCGATTAAAGCAATGAACGTTTGTAGTGCTCCCATGTTCATTACAAAGCTTATAGTACCCTTTATGTCGTGGTGTGGTATCGAGAAAATCATCGACAAAAGTAATACGTATGCAGTGTCGTCAAGACTGCTCCTGGAAAGTACCTGCTTGGTAGTGCCCTGCTGATGGGTGGGGATTTCTCCGATTATTTCGCACTCGAGCATGTCGGAAATAGTGCAAATACAGGCATTCAATATCACATTGCCCACTTCCAATAGGGCGTCTTCCTCCAGGTCCGACAGCTGCTCGAGGGATACGTTGGTGCCCAGTATCGCTTTCACCAACTCGAGGCTGTCCTGTTGGGGGAATATCAGCAGGGCGCTGCCGGAAAACTCGCCCTCAAAACTTTGGCTTACTGCGCTAATAGTAGTGGCTGTCATCTCAGCCAGTTCCAGCGAGGCCTCGTCCAGCGGCAGGCATTTAACCAAGGGTACTGATAACTCGACATTGTCTGCAATCATTTCACTAAGCGATGCTGCGGCCTGGCCAATACCGATATTGAAGATTTCTGTTAGCATGTCGAGCTGGATTTCATTGAGAATAGGGGCGGTCATAGTAGAGAATCCACCCGCTCGAGGTATGCGACAATTTTTTCCTCGGTAACGGGTTTGGAGATAAACGACAAACCTAGATTTTCTGCCTGCTCTTTTACTGATTTTTGCACGTTGGCCGTGACCAGGGCGATCTCGATATCACCAACGATTTGTTTGAGTTCCGGGGCAACTTCTAGTCCGGAGCGGCCAGGCATATTCATGTCCAGAGTGACGGCGGTGATATTGTGGGCTTTAACTTGAGTCAGTGCCTCGTCGGCGGAGGCAGCCTCCACGGTACTCCAGTCACCACCATACTCATTGACTATTGCCGCGATCATCATACGTGAGAGTCGACTATCATCTACAATCAATAGTGTTTTTGCCATTGGTCTAACCCTTTTTAAGAGTAGTTTACTTACTGGCCGCCTTTGCGACCAATTTACTCCTATTGTCCGGTTACTAGCAACCTATTTATGAGTTTCAACAGTAGGGAGTTAACATAAAGCTAATAATCAAGCTCCCTTAGTTAGTGACTACTTATGTATTAGTAGCGCAGGGTAGATCGAGTGATTGTTATGGTTTTCTTGTTCCGTAAATCAATCAAGTATTGTTGAATTGTTAGAGCGGGGATAAGCTGCACAGAGGTGGCGGTTGATTAGTTGAAGTGCTTGTTGACAACAACCACCGCCATAAATAGGGCGATAACGGAGAATGTTTTTTGCAGCTTTGCGGTACATATCATTTTGCCGATATGTAGACCTATTGTCATGCCAGCAATGCCGCCGCAGACAACTTCCACTAATAGGTCTAGGGGTAAACTGTGGGAAGAATTGAGGTGGTTGGCAAAGCCAGCGCTGGCTATCAGACTTATAATGAGCAGCGATGTAGCAATCGCCTGCTTGATAGTAATGCTTAGTAAATACATCAGTGTAGGTACAATAATGAAACCCCCTCCGACACCAAAAAGTCCCGAAAGCGTGCCGGTGATAGCCGCGCACCCGGTGATGCCTGCAGTTTTTCGCCAGTACCCCTGAGAGCTAAATGAGCTGTCTTCGCCCCCCATTTTTTGTGTTGCAGCAGCGGGTTGATTAGACTTTTTCCACATGAGTATAGCTATAACAACAATGAGTGCAGCAAAGCAGATTATCAGTACAGCGGGGTCCAGATTACTACCGATGGCAAAGCCAAGCGGGGTAAAAGCGCTGCCAATAACGGCAAAAATCAGCCCCGTTCGCCATTGAATATCGCCGCTGTGGCGCTGGCATACGACACCAAAAAGGGCGCTGGCAGCCACCAGTCCCAGCGCTAATCCGATTGCTGGCAGCGGCTGCAAGTGCAAAAAAAGGATAAACAATGGTACCGCCAAAATAGAACCACCCGATCCGCCAAGACCGAGTACCAGTCCAACCAAGGCACCTATGGCTATTGTCATGCCGGCAGCGCCTGTTCGCTCTCTTGTTGCGGTAACATAAACCAGCGCAAATTTTCCGCCTCCGGGGGCAGTGTCATACTATAGCGCTGTCCCAAACGATTATTGCGCTGCAATTCTTTTGCGGCTATTGCGGTGTAAGTGGAAAGTGGCAGCGTTGCAGTAGGCGATTGCTGGGGCGTTGTGTTGCCGGTATTGGTTTCGTCGAAAGAAAAACTGTTCATGTCGGCGCCTAGTGGCATCGCTTGTTGTTGATAACGCCAACTGCCGCTGACTTGATCGAAACAGTAAAAAGGCAATAGTCGCCAGCCGAACCGGGCGATGAGTTCGACCGCGCTCAACAGATATTCTAAGCTCTCTTCATCGATGAAATAATTGAGGTTGAGCCTGACCCAACCTGGGCGTAATACGCTGTGGCCGAGGCCTATTTGCTGTTCCAGGGCGTCGCTATAGTTGCGGTCCATGGCCAGTAAGCTGTGGCCATAAGGGCCTGCACAGGAGCACCCACCACGGGCCTGAATACCAAACAGGTCGTTGAGTAGTGCCACTACAAAGCCGTAGTGCAGGTCTTGCTGCCGATAGCGAATACGCAGTGAGATAATAGACAGGCGTGGCGCGTCGCTATTGCCGAGGATATTGATGTTGGGGTGGTTTTGCCAGCGCTTTAGCGCACTTGTTATCAGGGCGTGCTCGCGCGCCTCAATAAGCGCGGTACCCACTTCCTGTTGCAGCTTGAATACCAGTCCAGCCCGAATTGACTCGACAATCGCCGGAGTGCCGCCCTCTTCCCGCCGTTCCGGATGGTCTAAATAGTAGTGACGATTAGGGGTGACGTAGCTTACCGTGCCCCCCCCCGGTACCGCTGGAACGCTGTTGTTGAATAGTGCGTTTTTAGCGATCAACAGGCCCGGTGTTCCCGGTCCGCCGACAAATTTGTGGCAGGAGATAAACACTGCGTCGATGGCACTGTCATCCAATGCGGGATTCATATCTATATCGACATAGGGAGCGGCGGCGGCGTAGTCCCAAAACGATAGGGCGCCGTAGCGATGCAGCAGTCGAGTGATAGGGCCGACCTCACTTTTGATCCCTGTGACATTGGAGGCCGCCGAAAAACTGCCAATGATCAATTGACGCCCGCGATTGATCCGCAGCTTATCCTCTAGCATTTTCAGGTCGATCATGCCGCGGTGGTCCAGTTCAATAGATACCAGTTCGGCAATCGACTCCCTCCATGGCAGTTCGTTGCTGTGGTGCTCGTAGGGGCCGATAAAAACCAGCGGGCGCTCTGCCGCGGGAATCGATGCCTGCAAGGCGTAGCGAGCATCGAGGTCGGCGGGCAGGCGCAGGTTGAGGATATCGATTAGTTTGGCAATAGCGGCGGTGGCGCCGGGGCCAGTAAATATGACTTGGTCTTGTTCACCGCCGTTGACCGCCTCGCGGATAATTTGCCGGGATTGCTCCCGTAGGGCGGTGGTATAGGCGCCGGTATAAGAGGTTTCACTGTGGGTGTTGGCGTAATTAGGTAGAACCTGCTGGCGAATAAAGTCTTCGATAAAGTCCAGCGAACGACCGGAGGCGGTGTAGTCGGCGTAGACCAGAGGCTTGCCGCCGAAGCAGGTGTTGATTACGGTCATTTCGCCGATGAGGTTGCGGCGAATCTTGTTAATTAGGGGGTTTTCCATGGGGCTTCTTCGCGGTTGGGTGGAGCGGAAATAGTAGCGGTTTCGGCCTCGAACATTGTGCCTATTAATTCGATGTATCACATTTATATGGCACTAATGTTCCGAATTATCTCTGTTATATGGTATTTTGTTTCATGCTATGTCTATGTGGGGGATTACTACAGTGGATAAACAGGACCGGGTAATACTAGGACTAATGCAGCGCGACGCCACTTTGTCGGTGGGGGAACTCGCTGAGCGGGCGGGTATGTCAAAGTCAGCCTGTTGGCGTCGGGTGCAAAGGTTGGAGCAGCAGGGGGTGATTACTGAGCGGGTAGCTATTTTAAACGCCCAGCAGTTGGGCTTGGGGCTGTGCGTTTATATCTCTGTGCGCACTAATCAGCACAACGATGGCTGGGCCCAAAATTTTCAGCTGATCACCGAGCAGATCCCCGGGGTACAGGAAGTCTATCGAATGAGTGGTGATCTGGACTATCTGATCAAGGCGGTAGTGGCGGATATGGCCGGCTACGATAAGCTGTACCAACAGTTGATAGCTGCCGATCTATTCGATGTTAGCGCTAGCTTTGTTATGGAAACGATGAAGCGGACCACTGCACTGCCGCTGGAGTAGTTTGAGGTGCGTGTTGCTGGGTATGAGCAAAAAATAGCGCGGGCTACACTTCTTGTTTTTGCTACTATAGTCAGTCTGCAGTGCTGCCATAAAGTACTCCCTCAATTAAGCCTTTAACGGTTACCCCAGTATGCTTTACAAGGTCATAAACCAGCCCACCACCGCACCTACAATTTCAAATATCCAGCTAAGTAGTTGGTGCCACCAGCCCGATGCATTTTGTTGCTGCCAGCGATTATTGGCGGCATCAATTAAATAGTGATGAATGTCTTGTGTGTCCTGCTCGTCCAAAACGTCGGCAAAACTGACCATGCCCAACCCCGAGTAAATGCCGCCGCGCACGATGTCGTCGAATAGCCTGCGAGTGTTGGCATTCATATAGCGCAAATCCGGAATAACGCCGCCACGTCCTATATTGGAGCCGTGGCAGCGACTGCAATTGTCATTGTATAAACCCTTGCCATTAGCGATAGCTTTGGCGCTGCCAGTTGCTACCGGTGGTGCCTCTTTCATCACATGGCGCTTGGGCTCTAACGGATGGCTGCTACTGCCGCCCAACTTGTAGACCAGCAGACGGCTGGTACCATCGGCCTGGACGATATTGGGCAGGGTTAGGCCGCCGGCGCCACCCCAGCCCGCCATCACGGCAATATACTGTTCACCGTCGATTGCGAAGCTTATCGGTGGCGCCACGATGCCGGTGCCCGTGTTAGCTTGCCACAACTTCTCGCCAGTGGCGGCGCGGTACGCGACCAGGCGTTGGTCGCCCGTGCCCTGGAAGACCAGCCCAGATTTAGTTGTCAGCACACCACCATTCCACACGCTGGCATGTTGCACCTGCCAGCGGGCGCTCTGCGCAACCGGATCCCAGGCGACAAGCTTGCCGCGCAGGAGCTTTTTGATAACAGCATTGGTCATGGCTTCGGGTAGGTCTGGTATATCGCCGCCCTTCATTCCCGCGCCTTGCTGTCCCAGATTAAAGTGACCGCCCTTGCGGTGGACAAAATCCTTGGCGGTACTGTAGGGCATCGATGCCTCCATGGCGGGAATAAAAACCAGGCCAGCGGCTTTGTTAAAGGCCATAGGTTGCCAATTGTGAGAGCCCAGTGCCCAGGGCGATGAGATCTGCATTTTTTGGCTGTGGTCGGCCAGTTCCGTTTCTACCGGTCGGCCGGTGGCCAAGTCGACATGACTGGCCCAGCTAATCGCGGTATACGGTTCAGCGGAGATCAGCTCGCCGGTTGCTCGGTCCAATACATAGAAAAATCCGTTTTTAGGGGCCTGCATCAATACTGAACGTTGTTTACCCTCGACCAACAGCTCACCCAAAATCATATGCTGGGTGGCAGTAAAGTCCCAGGAGTCGGCGGGAGTGGTCTGGTAATGCCAAACATAGGCCCCAGTGTCTGGATTGAGCGCGACGATAGAAGATAAAAAGAGGTTGTCGCCACCGCCGGGGCTGCGCACCCAGCGATTCCAGGGCGATCCGTTGCCAACGCCGATGTACAGCAGGTTGAGCACTGGGTCGAAAGCCATGGAATCCCATACCGTGCCGCCGCCGCCGCTTTTCCAATATTGATCCCCGGTCCAAGTGGCCGCCGCCATGCGCATGGTTTCAGATTCGTAGGGCTCGGAGGGATTGCCTGGCACGGTGTAAAAACGCCAAGCCTTGGCGCCGGTCTGGGCGTCGTAGGCTGAAACGTAGCCGCGCACGCCGTACTCAGCGCCGCCGTTGCCTATAATAATCTTGCCTTTTATCGCCCGGGGAGCACCAGTAATGGTGTAGGACTTTTTTGGGTCAATGGTCAGCACATCCCACTGGACCTCTCCAGTGTCCTTGTCCAGGGCGATGAGGCGACCATCGATGGTACCGACATAAACACTGTCACCCCAGGCGGCAACGCCGCGATTAACGACATCGCAGCAGGCGTTGACGCCCCATGCCCGGGGTACCGCCGGGTCGTAGTGCCACAACAACTCGCCGGTGGCCGCATTGTGGGCAAATACTTGGCTCCAACTGGTGGTGCTATACATCACCCCGTCGATAACCAGCGGCGAAGCTTCCAAGCCTCGGGTGGTACCGGTATCGAAATACCAGGCCAGGCCCAAGTCTTTTACATTGTCCGGGGTAATACCGGTAAGCGGGCTCTCGCGATCCTCCATATAGTTGCGCCCGTGGCTTAACCAGGCGCCGGGTTCGCTGTCGGCGCCGGTAATACGGGCGCCATCAACGGCTGCGTGTAGTGGCAGGACTAGCAGGGCATTGAGGCAAAGGACTGATACCAGCTGTGACAATTTAATCATACATAATCCGAATGAGTTGTTAAGCGGCACATGATGGGTTGATGCCGGTTAGTACGCAATAGTAGTGTTTTAGCATTAAACCTGCTTCCCGTCGGTAGTAGGCTTAGCGGTAATGCCTCGTCGTCGTCGTGCTGGGGTTGGCTGATCCCTTCGTTTTCCGAATAATAACGTGTTTTTAATGCGCTAATATTCTATAGGGGATTGTACTTATATGCCATACAGGGATAGATTGGTATGGACTCTATCGCTGGAGGGAAATGTGTGTAGTAATCGGATACTGAGCTATCACTCTTCAATGGCACAGGCCTGTTTTCGCAGCTTGTATCTATTGTTTTTAACTTTGCTGCTGTCCTGCGGTCAAGCAATCAGTGCATCCTCTGTCACCACTGAAACCGCGCCGGAAATCACCATAAGAAGCTTTCCGTTTTATAGTCAAAATTTGATGCGCAGTTGGTGGCGGCCAATGCGGCAACATATTTTTTCGCAAACAGGTATTATCGTTAGAATATCAACCTCTGAGAGTTACCTGTCGCTGTTAGTAGACAGCGCCCAAAAGAGCCATGACATCTATGTTGTGCCTGACCATTTTCTCTCGCTGATGATTGCAGAACACGGGGCCAAACCTTTGGTGGCTTTGAATTTAGGCACTCGTCCATTTCTGTTTCATCATAGTAGTGACAGTATTGAAGGGCTAGCTGATCTGCAGGGGCACTGCATCGCCATGACCCATGAAATAGCGCTCACGTCGATTACCGCAAAACAGTGGCTCAGCACCCAGAATATGGAGCCACGGCTTAACTATCGGCCTCTTCATTTAACATCCTTCGAAGATGTTATGTTGACCGTTCTTAAGGGGGAGTGCCAGGCCGGAGTTATTACGTCGGGTATTTGGAGGAAACTCTCGGCGCCCATCAAGGAAAAAATGACCTTGATCGAAATTCCTCTAAACGGCAGCAGTTGGGGTGGTTTGAGTCTATTGGCGAGTGCAGACAGTAACGTCAAAATAATTGCTGAAGTACGTCGGGCGCTGGTGCGTTTTGGCCGTGATGTCCACACCGCGGGGTATTTAAATTCGCCGCTCTACAGCACGCCAAGTGTTTTTAATAAGGTAAAGCTCGCAGAATTTGAACGGCGATATGCCTCTTTGAGGCCACTGTTGCAAAGCTATTTGTCGACTGGAGAGTTGCCGTCTCAGCAGCAAGCAGGCAAACAATTGTCTTCCTCTGATAGTGTCGGCACCCAGCCCGCAACGAATGTTTATTTACCGGCAACGGACTAAGATGCGCGCCGAATAATCCTGTCGACGTTTTTTTAATTCGGTCCTATTTTTGGGCTGAATGGGTTAGTCAATGCGCTATTTAACTCGGCCAATGTTGCCGGGGGTGTCAGCCTCGAAATCTATTCACGCAGGCTGTGGTCGTCAGAGAGGGCATGTTCGATCGAAGTGGCGGGCAATCATCACGATACTAGGCAGTGGGCTGGAATCCGCTGGGATTTGCGATTTGATGTGTGGACAAATCCTCGGTTTAGGGCTGGGTAGCTTAGAGGAATTTATCTGAAGATATTTCAAAAAGTCTCGGTTCGGTTGGTGGAAGCGATAAGGCGTGGCTGGTAGTGAGTGAGCCCTTTATAACGAGAATGAAAGTGTGTTTTTAGGACGTCAATGGCATATAGGTAGTTATACTTATATGCCGCTCTAGTAGGCGTTGCCCAATGTAGTCTTGCAGGAGAGAAATGGATGTGGGTAAGCCGGTTGCTGCAACAACAATTGTCAATCAAAGTGGTTTCAGTTCGCGTGCTGTTTTGCTTATTAATAGGCCTTGGCCTGGTTCACAGTCAGGCAATATGTGCATCCTCTGTTATCGCCGCTCCAGAAATGACCGTAAGAAGCTTCCCTTTTTATAGTCAGAAATTGATGAGTAGCTGGTGGCAGCCGCTTCGAGAGCATATATACGTAAAAACAGGGATTCTTGTTCGTATATCGGCGGCCCACAGTTATGCGTCTTTGTTAGATGAGAGCGCGCAGCAGAGCTACGATATCTATTTTGCCCCCGATCATTTTGTCTCTCTAATGGTTTCAGAGCATGGCGCTAATCCTCTGGTAATAATGGACTTTCAAACGCATCCGATACTTATTTATCGCAACAATTTGGCGCTAGAGTATCCCGCTAATCTACAGGGAAGCTGTGTCGCTATGGTTCATGAATTTGCGCTATCGGCTATGCTAGCGAAGCAGTGGTTTGCTAATCAGAATTTGACGGCGGAGCGAGAGTATCGGCCGATTTATCTGACTTCTTACGACGAGGTGGCGCTAAAAGTACTTAGGGGTGAGTGCGAGACTGGTGTCGTTACATCGGGTATTTTTAGTAAACTGCCTGCGCCTATCAGTGAGGAACTTATAAAGATCAAGATTCCTATAGGTGGTGGCAATCTGGGTGGATTGAGCCTACTGGCGAATTCGAACAGTGATAATAAAAAAATCGACGCTCTGCGCCGGGCAATGTTGTCCTTTGGCACAGACGAGCGCACCGCTGGGCATTTGAGCTCGCCGCTCTATTCGGTACCCTCGGTTTATAATCGTGCAACCCTAGAGGCGCTTGAACGTCGCTATGGAGCAGTTAAGCCGCTATTACTACGCTACTTGTCTGCCGAGAAATAGCAGCCTGAAAGGGGAAGGTAGAATGTAATACACCACTGAAATTGTACTTGATGGCCGTCGAAAGCCAAGTCAAGTTTCAATACCGCTCGCCTATATGAACGTCGCTATAAGTTTACGGCTGAACATTCGCTACCAAACCGAACGTTTGCCGAAATGAAAACCCAAGCCTCGATCAGGCTGGGTTTGTATCGGCCCGGGCCCACACGCGATCGAAGTGGACTCTCACTGCACTCGCATCCTTACCCTGGGCCTCCAGTGCCTGAATAAGCCCATACATCGACCAGCCGTTTTTTGGCACTCGCCGTAAATCTTCCCGATAGACTTGCTCGGCGGCGGCGGCGCTACCGGCGCGCAACAGAGCCCGGCCCAGAGTGTGGCGGGTGGGGTAGTACCAAAACGGTGGTTCGGTATAGGGCAGTTGATCCTGGGTCGTAACTGCGCGGCGAAAATGTTCGATTGCCAGGTCAAGGTGTTGTTCGGCGCTAGCAATTTCTCCGAGTATTAACGCGTCGGCAATGCTCAATAGAGTGGTTGCTGGATAATAAATCGAGTCGAGAAAGCTGATGTCACTGCTATCTTTCAAAAGTATAAATTGTTTGTGCTCGGCTTTGGCGGCGACAACTTCGCCGCGACGGGCGAAGGCAGTGGCCCGGGTATAGTGCCAGATCGCATTGGAGTACTCTAAATGGGCCGGTGGTTGCGGCTCGGCGAGAAGTTCATCCCAGTGGCTAAATTGGGTCAGCGCCAATAGCGGAATGGTATTAAAAAATTCGACACCGGGGAACTGCTCGATCATTTCCAGGCGAACATTGGCCGCCACTTTGCGCGCTGCCTCTATAGCTATGGCGCTGCGGCCCTCCATGCTCGAAGCCGCCCATAAGAAATGGATATTGTGGGGGTAGTAGGCCGCCGGGTAAAAGCCCTGAGCGTTGCAGGCGGCGATATATTGTTCGTCCACCGCCGCGGCTCGAATATTGGCAGCGGAGGCGTCGGCATAGCGGCCGACTCGCCAGTAGATATGGGAGGGCATATGCACCAGGTGACCGGCTCCGGGCACCAGCGTACTGAGAGTGTCGGCGGGACCCTCGGCTCGGCTCGGGGCTGAGGATGCCTCAACGGCGTGAATATATAAGTGAATGGCTAGGGGGTGTAGCGGCGCGCGTGCCAATACAGTCTCCAAGGTTTCAATCACCTCAACCGTAAGGGCTTTGGGGGTCTCGGGGTCCAGCCAATAATCCCAGGGCATGGTGTTCATCATCGCCTCGGCAAACAGTGCGGCGGCGTCATCATCACTGGGATATTTGTGGTGCAACTTGCGCATGGCGTTGACATAAGCCAGGTCCAGTGGCACCCGCTCGGTTGTCGGGTCGCCATTGTAACGAGTGGCAAGGGCCTCGATGTAATCGCGCTCCACGGCGTTGGTAGCATGGCGGAGTGCTAGAGCCTTTTGTATGGCTGCAAAAGCACTGGCGCGGGACTGCTTGTCCATTACCACCACGCCGTTGCTGGTGACATTTATATTAGGTCCAAGCGCCAGTGCCTCGCCCCAATAACACATACCGCAGTTTGGATCGAGGGTCTGGGCGGCGCGGAATGAGCGCACTGATTCGGCGTGGTTGAAAGCAAAATCGATTACCAGGCCTTGATCGAAGTAGCGCTGGGCGTCGGGATCGGCGGTGCTAATGGGGTGGTGATGCGTGCCCATGTCGTCAAATAGTGGCGCGCCGGCCCGGCTGGCTAAGTCATTGCGGTTGGCCTGGCTCTTGGTAGCCGGTGGCGGTGCAGCGATGATCTGGCGGCTAGAGTGAGACCCAGTGCAGGTGCTTAATACAATACAAATACCCAGCAGTAACGCCAGGCGACGTTGCGGGTTGCTCATTGGAACTCCTTTCCGGTGAAGCACCGGTTGCTGATTGGGGCTGTTCGCAATGCCTGTCGAGGTCACTGCTTGCCTGCGCAGCGAGCGGTAGTAACATGAACGCTCGCAGCGCGGCAAATGTTGTCTCGGTTGACCTGTGTCGCTAATGAGAGCGCTAGTAGCCATCGATCACTTACTCGCACTCATAGTAGCGTAGCTGAATATGGGCATATTTCCCCGTTTAAGTACAGCTACTGCCGGCTTTCATAATTTATTGATACTTCTTATGCCAATAAAACATACTGTTGCTACTCGATCTAGTATAGGTGTTCGTTTAACAGTGCTTTGCGGTGGTTTAAAAAATGAGAATAGAGTTGTTGGTACTGGCTTTCTATTACTGATGGTAGTTGCATTGGGATTCTGGCAACAGTATTAATTACTGTGAGTTACCGGTGCTCGATGGCAGTGGAAAGATGGCGGTCGATATTCCCAAAGGCAATGCCCCGGGCTGTAGTTACCCGCATTTTCCGCTGCCCATATTGGCTCAGTGCACCGAACCGCTGCCTGTGGGTGTCGCCGATATCAGAGGGCTGTGGCGGGGCAGTGAAGGGGGGGTATAGGTCATGTGGAACGCGTAGAGCAGTGTGGTCGCCGTACGGTGATTACTAACTCGGGTATTATGCGCGATGGCGGTCCCAATAGTACGTTGGGTGAAACCTCCAATGATACCCCCAATGAGTCCGAGGGCGGCGTGACCTGTACTATCGGTGCGAGGGAATACTGTGCTCGAACTTTCGCAGCGATGATCTGGAACAACCGCAAGCTGGATTTCCTCGTGTTTGGCTGGGGGCCAGATCAGTCGAAGCCTGGCTGTTCGATATAGGGCAGACTCGGACATTTTAGGGTAGAAGAGCATGGCTACGTAGCCATACCCACCATACTAGCCGAGCGTCGTCACCACTAGTGTTGTGAACCGACCCCGGTATCAAACCACTGGCAGCGACTGCCCTCTCCCTGAACCAGGGAAACTGATGACCATAGCGAGCCGTCTGTGTTATACCCTCAGGAAAGTAAGATCCCTCGGTGAGCTGGGGCCTCTGCCGCAGGCTGCTGAGGTAACATAGGTCACTACTAAGCAAGGTATGAATCTTAGGGCCTGACTAATTTCCCTCAGCGTAACGAAGGGTTTTCTTTTTCAATATTTATTTTTTTAAAGCTTGGCCGCGTAATGGCGCAAAGCATTTGGCGGTAACCGTGGAGTACTGGTTGTTAAGGCGTACGGTAATGCCACAACATCATGTGCAGTTTTTTGGTATTGAATGCGGGCCTTTCCTAGCGCAGTTCATTGAGATAAACAGCGCAGTTGCTAATCCTAATACTCGGCACCTCCGAATTTGTGCCTGGTTTGTCCGCTGTGTAAAAAATAGTGTTGGAGACAACCGCTAGCGCTGAGTGACGCCACGGGACCTGTTCAGCGCGAGTATTCGAGAAGTATCGGGGCTAGTGGTAGTAGCCGGGATGAGCTCTTTTGATGTAAGTCAATGTCGGCAATACTACCGGTGACGCCTGCTTGCATTTATGTCCGTCACCTATAATGCTATCCCTGTGACTTCTCAAGTCTATTTCTAGAGGGCTTAATATTGGGTATTGTTCAGTGCGAACCCATAATTAAGGTTGACCGATTAAGGCGAGTTGAAATGTCGAGCACAATGGCGGTAGGGTTGCGTGCTGGGAAAGTCATTGTTGCTACGTGTTACGTGATCTAAAAGTGGGGTTGGGGGATGGAGTCTGATATTGGGGGCAGTTTCAATGATGCCTGCTGATACTGTCTGCTGCAAAATGGCAAAGGCGCGCGCATTTTTGGCGGATCAGCATTTAATCATTTTCTTTAAGCATCGCCCACAGTTCTAGCGCCGTAGTGGGAGTCATTTCGAATAGCGATAGGTATGAAAAAAAAGCCCCAGTTGAAGCGCAGTCTAAAATTGACGGCAGTTACCGTTTATGGTGTCGGTTCCATATTGGGTGCCGGTATTTATGTATTGATCGGTGAAGTGGCTGCGGCAGC
>Ga0105355_10001310_pt1 | contig 22971 bp, 21 predicted proteins | sample GOMGulsemesocosm_2_FD_83508 | JGI IMG/M metagenome (GOLD analysis project Ga0105355, IMG submission 83508) | Methane-oxidizing microbial communities from mesocosms in the Gulf of Mexico - GOM9C Gulf of Mexico | ecosystem: Environmental > Aquatic > Marine > Cold seeps | place: Gulf of Mexico...
AGCGCGTGATGCCCGTATCACCTCAATAATAGATGAAGGAACGAGCGAGATCCAGCGCGTGATTATCGCCCGTGACCTATTGAAAGAAATCAGTTAACCAAACACCATAAATTTAAAAATGAAGTCGTTATCGTTACTGGCGGCGCATCAAAACTTGGCCTAGTGATCGGTCAAACATTAGTCGCGCAAGGGGCACCATTTATCCCCTGCGACCATAAGCGCGTGATGCCCGTATCACCTCAATAATAGATGAAGGAACGAGCGAGATCCAGCGCGTGATTATCGCCCGTGACCTATTGAAAGAAATCAGTTAAGGAAGCATCATGAATGTAAAAAATAAAGTCGTTATCGTTACTGGCGGCGCATCAGGACTTGGCCTAGTGACCTGTCAAACATTGGTCGCGCAAGGGGCGCGAATTGTCGCTTTCGATCTCAATGAAGACGCTGGCAAAGCGTTAGTTAGCGAGCTTGGCGATCATGCTATGTTCGCCAAGGTTAACGTCACCGACGAGGCATCTGTTGCCGCTGGTATTGCGCAAGCTGTCGCTGCTTTTCGTCGCATCGATGTCTGTATCAATTGCGCAGGTATTGCAACCGGTGGTAAAACAGTCGGCCGTAATGGCCCATTAGCGTTAGAGAAATATACTCAGGTGATCAACATTAACCTTATTGGCACCTTCAATGTATTGCGTCTGGCGGCGGCGCAAATGGCAAACAATGAGCCCGATGAAAACGGTGAACGCGGCGTTATCATTAATACGGCATCAGTCGCAGCGTTTGACGGCCAGGTTGGTCAGGCAGCCTACAGTGCCTCCAAAGCAGGGATTGTTGGCATGACCCTGCCAATAGCCCGTGATTTAGCCCCGCTGGGTATTCGTATCATGACCATTGCCCCGGGTATTTTCGACACCCCAATGATGAAAGGCATGTCAGATGAGATAAGAGATCCGCTAATTAAGATGGTGCAAAGCCCTAAACGCTTTGGTCAGCCCAGCGAATATGCCGATCTCGTCAGCCATATAATCAGCAATAGTTATCTCAACGGCGACGTGATCCGGTTAGATGGCGCTATTCGCATGGAACCAAGATAACGACTCTAGCGTTAATGGGGCTTTACGCCCCGCTTTTATCTCTATACAAAGCGCGTCTCAAATGAAACGTCGATAATCCCACTGAGATTGGCGTATACGTAATATGTACTGCCGTGCCTTTATCCCCTAAAATTGTGAGTAAACCATGTTAAGTGATGTAAAAATTCTCGATCTTTCCACACTATTGCCCGGGCCATATGCATCGATGATGCTGGCGGATTTAGGGGCTCAAGTATTGCGAGTCGAATCCCCTACCCGTATTGACTTGGTGCGCCAGTTGCCCCCAATAATCGGCGATTGCTCGGCGGCGCATCAATATTTAAACCGCTCGAAAGAATCAATTGCGCTCGATTTAAAGCAACCGGCGGCCATTGACATCATCAAGCAGTTGGTGACTGAATATGACATCGTACTTGAGCAGTTCAGGCCAGGAGTAATGGACCGCTTAGGCATTGGTTATGAGGTGTTAAAAGCGATAAACCCCAAGATAATCTATTGCGCGATCACCGGTTATGGCCAAACCGGTCCCTACAAAGACCGCGCAGGCCACGACAATAACTATCTGTCTATTGCAGGCATCAACAGCTATTCCAAGCGCAAGGGACAAGCCCCCGCGCCCAGTGGCGTTCAAATTGCCGATGTTGCAGGCGGATCTCTTCACAGCGTGATCGGCATATTGGCGGCGCTGCACCATCGCAATAACACAGGACTCGGCCAGATGATCGACATCAGCATGACCGATTGTGCGTTCGCGTTAAATGGCATGAGCGGTGCGGGCGCAGTGGCGGGTAATGACATTCCATCGAGCGAGTCAGGCATGTTAAATGGCGGCTCTTTTTATGATTTTTATGAGACCAGCGACGGTCGCTATTTCTCCGTCGGCAGCCTAGAGCCAAAATTTTATAGCGGATTATGTGATGCCTTAGCGCAGCCCCAATTAAAGCCGCTGGCCAATAAGCCCGGTGCACAACAACAAATAAAGGCCACATTCGCTCAGCAGTTTGCCACTAAAACATTTAACCAGTGGCAAGCCATCTTCGCTAAGCTCGATTTGTGTGTAGAGCCGGTGCTTGATCTTGGTGAAGCAGCGCAACATCCACAGATTAAAGCAAGAGCGCTAATCGTCGATGTGCCAACGCAGCAACAAACACCGCAACAAAGCACCCAAGCGCAAATTGGCTGTCCAATTAAGTTCTCCGGCTATGATGTGCAATATGGCAATGCGGGCGCCGCGGTCGGCGTCGATAGTGAACAAGTGCTGCGCCGCTTAGGATTGGGGCCTGACACCATTAAGGATTTAGGCGCCAGTGGCGCAGTTAAAGCTTAAAGCTTTAGCTGCACTGTAAACGCTAGTGATCGCGGGAGGCTCAAGTGGTATTTCCTTGATTTGGCTAAGGCTATTTAGGAACAATAAAGTTTGCCTAACATTAGACGTTTGAGACAATAAATTCGCCCTAATAAAATTAGAACAACAGGATAACAACCCGTATTTAAGTGTGGTTATTTGGCGATGTAGTAAATGACTTTCTTATCGCTCGATAACTCGCAATGGGGCACAAAGCGCCATAGGATTTATCGTGCCAATGTTGGTTTAGGGATTAGGTTTTGTATGGAACAGGAGCAAGTCACTTGGACCACTTCGATCTGTTTTTTAACCCCTGAGGATCTTCTTGTTATACGATGTTTCATTTCTTGTTGAACCAAAAGAATAACGAACTAGTAGAGATATAGAATAAAATTGTGGAAAATACTAAGGTAGAACAAGACGGCCAGATAGATGAGCTTGACATAGGCTTTGCTAGTAGTAACGCCCAAAATGCCATTGTACTAAATAGGCCAAAAATAAGGGGCCTTTTAAGGCTTAGTTTTAAATTAAGCTCAATATTCGTTGCGTATTCGCCCATTACCTCATACTTATCAGAATCCTCCTTCTTTTTAGTGGGTTTAAATTCTAATAATGATGCCTGCTTCAAAACCTGAAGGGTTTTGACCGAAATAGGAATATCGTGATCATCAAACTGAATTGAAGATTCGAATGGATTTATACAATTAATCGTTATTTCCTCACTGCTGTCTGATATTTCAATTTTGGTATCAGATGTATCAGGGTTAGATACCGCTAATTTTATTATGTATCGATCCCCATGATTAAGGTTGTAATAGCAGGACTTTCCACTATTTTGATGGTGAATCAATTTACGTCGCCATCCATTTCTGATTTCTTTAAGGTGGAAGAAAGTAATTTTAGGAAAGAAATCTTTTACTGCTAATATTCTTGATTGCCAGTTATTTTCTTCATTTATCTCTGTGCAACTCAACTTTGAGAAAAAATTTGTTGGAGGCATCTTTTCAACAGAGTTACCAGAGTCGATTCTGACGTTACAAAAATCACCAAGTTTCATAAATACATGAAATACATCAGTCTCGGAACTTATCTCAGTGCTGGTGATCGTAGCCCACCTTACAGAAAAGTGTTTAAAGGTATTTTCGCTAGAATTCAAATTATTCCCATGAGTGAAAAATATGGCAACTTTTTTTTTCTTTAGATTTTTAGGAGCTTGTAATAGATTATCGTCAACATACTTTGTTTTATACCGAAAGTGCACGATATGGTCTTTAGGTAACGCTAGAACACGGTAGATATCAGCTTTATACAGCTCTCGACTATCAGAGCTAAATGCACAGATAGCGTTCATTAAACCACCTCCTTCAATGCTTTTTCCCAGCGATATTTAGTTAGTTCGTATATTTCTAAATGGGCTCGTTCTATTCCATCTACTTTACTCTTATTTGCCCATCTTTTATGAGGTTTAACTGTCCCTGACAACTTCCAACCTGCACCTTTTAATGAAGCTCCTGATTCAGAATCCAAGGTATACGTGATAACTTTTCCGCCACCCATAGTTCGCCAAATAGAGCAGCATTTGCTCAGCATGAAACTACATGTTCCCTTGGGGGCGAATTCCTTTACACATAGCCTTGTAAGCTCAAGTGTATAACCATCCATATAGGTTGCCGAAACAGGGTTACCAGCTATCACGACACCTACCATCTCTCCGTTCAAATCAATTGCAGCGAGAGCCCAGCGCCCGCTATTTCTGATGGTTGGGCGATGATGTCTATGAAAATTCTTTATGAATTCATTGGCAGCTTTGATAGTGATTGGTTTCGTTGTTAACACTTTAGCCAAGGAACCTCCATGTGTAAAAATCGGATGTATTAATAAGTCTGCAACAAATATGGGACAAAAATATAATTGAAATTCAATAACTTTTGCCGCCCCAAGTAATAGGAAGTAATTTATCACCAATAAACTGACGACACAAGAAATGCTCAATCATTTGATTTTAAGTGTGAAATCAATATAGAAGACTAATTTGGAGTACATTAGAAAAAGTACTGCGAACTTACTAATAGCACTGCCCATTGAGGCTAGTTCTATCTCGCTTTTGCGCGTTAGCGACTTACAAGTTAACTCCAAAACTAGGCGACTAACGCAAGCGATTAGGCGCTTGCTGATAACCACTGTGCAATTGGCCACCGAGCACGACGCCCCTATGGTGCTACGAGCACAGCAATGGATTCAAAGGAACCTCGCTAATGGGTTTAGCATCGCCGCATTAGCCGATCAATTGGCGGTAAGTGAACCTACTTTAACTCGCCGTTTTAACGAGGTTTTAGCGATACCTGCGATTAAATTCGTGCAGTAACAGCGGATCAATAACGCAAAATATCTACTTGAAACCAGTGATAATAGTCACGGCGATATTATCACTGCTACTGCTGCTGGCTTATTAAATCAGCAACGATTGCCAGATTTTCTGCACGCTAGCGCGCTGCGCAACAAAGTGCTCACTGGTGACAAAATTTTCATCATTTTTGAGCGCTAGGCGATGGCCAGTATTGCGGTATTCACAATAAATGTCGATTAATGCCGTGCTCTGCTCAGAGCTTATCAGGGATAATGTTGCAGCGGCCTCAAAAATCCGCACATTATCACTGTAGGCGGTCAATGTTGGATACTGGTGGCTGTTGGCTAACACCAGGTATTGCGCGATAAATTCAATATCCGCGACCCCGCCATCATCTTGTTTAAGGTCAAACCACTCCTTGTTGCCACGGGATAAATTATCGCGCATTTTGCAGCGCATCTTGGTCACTTCATCACTTAGCCCACTGATTTCACGAGCTTGACGCAATATTTTATTGCGTGCATCGATAAACAGCTGTTCCAAATATGTTTCGCCATACACCACCCGCGTGCGCACCAGTGCTTGATGTTCCCATACCCAGGCTTGTGACTGTTGATAGTCGACAAAGGTATCGAAATGCGACACCATCAAACCCGCGCTGCCAGACGGACGCAGACGCATGTCGACTTCATACAAAATGCCTGAGTTGGTGCGGGTATTAAAAAGGTGAATAATTCGTTGTGCCAGTTTGAGATAGAAATGGGGACTCTCGACACTTTTCTTGCCATCGGTCATGGTGCCAAGCTGCGCGCAATGTACAAAAACCAAATCTAAGTCAGAGCCATAGCCTAATTCAATGCCGCCTAGCTTGCCGTAGCCGATAACCGCAAAACCATGCTGCGTTCCCGCGTGAACGGGATCACCATAGCGCGCCACCATGTGTTGCCACGCCATTTCCACCACATGCGAGATAATCGCTTGGGCGAGCGCGGTCAGATGATCGCTCACTTTCATGATGGGCATCACGCCGGTGACATCGGCGGCGGCAATATGGAGCTGTTGCACCTGTTTGAACTGACGCAGCCCCTCCATCATCTGCTCCATATCATCCTCTGGAATACGCAATAAATAGCGGCGCAATTCACTGGGATAATCTGCCAGTGCGGTAGGCTGATACAACAATTTTGGGTCGAGTAACTCATCGAGCAACATCGGGAAATGGGTTAATTGTTCGGCTATCCAGCCACTGGCTTGGCACAAACGAACCAGTTGATTGAGCGCGCCAGGATTTTCGAGCAACAGTTCGATGTAGGTGGTGCGGGTGGCGATTTTACTGAGGATTTTTCCAATCCGCGCTAACAGCTCAGCGCACTTGGGTTGCTGTTTCACTTCGAGCAACAGCAGCGGCATCAATTTGGCTAAGGTATCTTGCCCACGCGGCCCCATTGGACGCTTTGCAATGTCATCCTTAATTACATGAATTTCGTTAAACAGCGTTTGGGGCTCACTACAGCCAAGTTCATATAAGATAGACTCGCCGTCAAAGTCGCTGTCGGCATCATAAATAAGCTTGAGTAAATTAATGGTTTTAGTATCGAGCGACTCTTGTTCATCATCGCCCCCGACCACCAATTCAAATTGCTGCGATACCACATCCAAATGACCTTGCAATAAGGCGCGGTAATCGCCCTCGGTCGCGCTGTTATTTAAATAACTCAGGCGCGCCCAATCGAGTTCATTGTCTGGTAGTGTCTGGGTCTGTTGATCAGCAAACTGCTGCAGGTATTGTTCACTGGCGCGTAAAAAGAGATAACTAGCCTTAAGCTCGGCCACCGCAGCGCTGGTTAAGATACCCAGTTGTTCCAGCGCACCTAAGGCACCTAACAGAGACTGTTGTTGCAGTTGTGGCTCGCGGCCGCCACGGATCATCTGGAATACCTGAACAATAAATTCCACTTCTCGAATGCCACCACTACCCAGCTTAATATTGTCCACCAGACCGCGTCTACGCACCTCGTGACTAATCATCTGCTTCATTTGGCGCAGCGATTCAATCGCGCTAAAATCGATATAGCGACGAAACATGAAGGGGCGTAATAAGTCAGCTAATTGGTGGCTATAGTCGGTTTCTGGCCCGAGCACGCGCCCTTTAACCATGGCGTAACGTTCCCAATCGCGCCCCTGCAACTGATAATAATCTTCTAGCGCGGCGAAACTTGCAACCAAAGGACCCGAATTGCCAAAGGGGCGCAGGCGCATGTCTACCCGATAGACAAAACCATCAAAGGTCTGTTTATCTAAGGCGTTAATCAGTTTTTGGCCTAACTTTACAAAAAACTGTTGGTTGTCGGTGCTGCGGCGTCCGCCGCTCGTTTGGCCATGCTCAGGAAAGGTGAATATGAGATCGATATCGGAGGAGAAGTTCAGTTCACGTCCCCCCAGTTTACCCATGCCGATGATGAGCAGTGGTTGCTTCTCACCATGTTCGTCGGTTGGATAACCCCAGGTCTTGGCCAAGAAATGATAGAGCCAATCGCGCGCGCCAATAATTAAGGACTGGGCGAGGTGCGACACATCGAGCAACGAGGCCTCGAGTGGGATCAAATGACAAAGATCGCGCCACGCAATCATGACCTGAAATAGATTACGCAACTGACGCAAATCCCGCTCTAAACTTTTTTCATCGGTAGTCTGAGCCAATGTTTGTTCAATTTGTTGATCGATAGCACCGATAAGCGAGGGCTGGTGCAGTAAATCATCGGCGAAAATAAAAGCCAACCACTGCGGCTGTAAACAAAGCTGCTGATAGACAAAATCACTCAGGCCAAAGACCGTGCTCAGCAAGTTAATTTGGCAATCGTCAAGCGCGATGGCACTTTGAGGATGCTGCTGTGAAAAGTGCGCTAAACGTTCGCTGGCCAACGAAAAAACAGCTTGTGGCAAACTAAAACTACTATCTTTGACTGTCATGACATAAAATCCACAAATATTTACAGTTGAGCATTAGACATATTATGCCAATACTGCTAAAACTACTGCAACCATATCATTATCGAGGTATTTATGGCACATAAGCCCATAAGAATATTTAGTCTAATGCTGATGTTCTTGCTCAGTGTCGGGTGTAGTGACCCACTTGACGAGAAAATCACGTTTTTGCAAGGTAAAACCCAAAGCGATCTCAGTGCGTTAGCCAACAAGCTTAACAGTGGTCAGATCCGCAATGCCACCATGCTTAACGAGTATGCTCAGAACGTCACCAAGGCGCGCCCAGAACTGGCCACGTTATTGAGCCAATTGGCTACCGACGGCTCTAGCGATGGCGTGATGTTTATGTCACTTAGCGAACGGGTTGACGCGGCAAAAAAAGCCAGCAATTTCCTCTCGAAGGAGGAACAGGTTGAAGAGCTAGAAAACCTAAAGCAGGCGCTAAGTCCCACTTTATTTAATGACGCGTTAAGCGATCCGCTCAATGTCATCGCCGATATGTCAGGTGGCTCCTTAGCCCGTGTCAACTCGATGAGTCAGGCGCAATTGGCCAGCGGCGGCGAAGACTTTGGCGCCGGTTCACAGTTGGTCGGCAATCCGAGCTACGGCAGCTGGAATAACAGTGGCGGCTTCTCGTTCTGGCAGTGGTATGGCATGTATGCGATGTTCTCGAGCCTGACCAACCGCGTGTCCTATGATCGTTGGGGGCGTAATCGCCGTTACAGTTATTATAATGACTATGGACGTTATCGCTACAGCTCGCCGAAACAGCGCAAGCGCCAATCGGATGTGTGGAAGAAAACTAAAAAATCATTCAGTACTGGTCAGCGTTATAGCTCTCCTTATAGCACGGCACGAACCGGCAGCAGTGGCTTATCGCGCCAAAGCAGTCAGGCAAAGACGGCGGCGGGCAAAGGCTTTAATAGCCAGAGTAAATTTAGACAAAATCGTACCAAGTCGAGTTATTCCAACAATAATAATTCTAGCTTTAGAAACAGCCGCAGTAACACCTCGCGCGGCGTTCGTCGTGGAAAATAACAGGACCTAATATTATGGAACAGTTACAACAACTTTTTAGTCATCAACCCAATATCTTTGGCATCTTAGCCATCGATTTGGTGATTGCGGTGATTCTTCTCTGCGCGATGCGCTTTATTTCTGGCCTGTGGGCGGGTGTCGATACTACCAATGAATTAGCAGAAAAAGACAACTTTGCCTTTGGCATTTCATTAGCAGGTAGCCTATTTGCCCTATCTATTGTGCTAACAGGCGCTATCACCGGCGAAGCAGGCTCAACGTATCAGCAAGAGATCATCGGTATGTCGCTCTATGGCATTGTCGGCCTCGTGCTAATCAAACTTGGCCGCGTGGTGCACGACAAGTTCGCCCTCAATGGTTTAAATAAGGCGCAAGAGATTGAGTCTGGCAATATTAGTGTAGCGATCATCGATGCCGCCGCTCTGATTGCCACTGCGTTAATTATTCGCGCCATTTTATTGTGGGCCAGTGATTTAAGCGTTAATACTGGTATTGCGATTGTCAGTGGCTTTGTTATCGCGCAAACACTACTGATCATTGTCACCCGACTACGTGAAGCCGCTTATCGCAAGGGCAATCAGGGGGCGCAATTTCAGGCTGCCATCGCAGCCGGGCAAATTGCATTGGCTATCCGCCATGCCGGTTTTCTCATCGCGACGGGCTTTGCCCTCACCGCGGCGAGTAACTTTCTGGTCTATTCACCCACTGCTTATGTTGAAAACATTTTAGGCTGGTTTATCTTTGGGATTATTATGATCGCGCTGTTATACATGCTAGTACCGCTGGTTAAGCGCCTTGTACTGGCACGTATCGACCTGACCGCCGAAGTAGATCATCAGCATAATATTGGTGTGGCGGCCTTAGAGTTTGTTATTAGTATCTCAGTGTCATTAATTTTAATGGCTTTAATGTCATAACGAGTAAGCAATTTCGTGAATAGCAGCGCCAACGCCAATCAAACCCCGGCCCAAAAGAGCCGGGGACACTTGCTCGATGATTTCATTTTAGTCACCATCATGGCAGTACTTGCCGGTTGCGGCCTAATCTATGAATACCTTTTGTCCCATTACGCTGGTCGCGTGATTGGCGCCGTTGAATCGGCCATCTATACCATGATTGGTATCATGATTGTATCGATGGGTGTTGGCTCGTTTGCCGCGCGCAAGATTAAGTGTGCCTTTAGTGGCTTTGCTTGGCTTGAATTAACCATCGCGTTAATCGGTAGTAGCGCAATTTTGGTTATTTCTGGTGCCATTGCGCTGGTTCAGGTGATGCCATCGCTAGTTGCCCAGACCTTTAATATGCCACCGGATGTATTGCCCCAAGGCGGCGTTTTTAAGACGCTCTATTTGATCACGCACTACAGTCCCTACTTTGTAGGCGCCGTATTGGGGTTATTTATTGGCATGGAAATCCCCCTAATAGCCCGTATCAGAGAGCATATCCACGCCCAGCACTTGGTGCATAATACAGGCACCATCTATGGCGCAGACTACATTGGTGCAGGTATCGGCGCGGCGCTTTGGATAACCTTGATGCTCTCGATTGAGATCAATGTTAGCGCCAGTTTAACCGCCAGCGCCAACCTCATCGCTGGTCTGGTTTTTTGGCTGCGCTACAAACAGTATATTAGCTATAAATACTTACTATTATTTGGTCATTTTTTGGTTAGTATCATTGTCTTACTGGTGTTTAGTTTTGGTGGTCAGTGGGCTAAAACATTTAATGATACGCTCTATTTAGATCAAGTGGTGCACCAGCAACAGACCCGCTATGCCCAAGTCGTTCTAACCGAGCGTACACTGCCTAATCACAGCGAGCCGGTCCTTAGCCTATATCTAAACGGACGGCTACAATTTAATGCCAATGACGAGCATATCTATCATAAATTTCTGGTTTATCCGGCTATGGCCGCCTCGGCGCGTCATGACAATATCTTAATCATTGGCGGTGGTGATGGCCTAGCGCTGCGCGAAGTCTTATATTGGCAGCCCCAACAAGTGACCTTAATGGATTTGGATGAGCAATTAGTCGCGCTGTTTAAACGCCCTAAAGCACATCTGGGTGAGGCAATCGCCAATAATATTCTGAATTTAAATCAACGTTCACTAAGCGATCCTCGGGTTAAACTTATTCATGCCGATGCGTTTAATGGGGTTGAGCAATTAATCACATCGCAACAATCCTTCGATACCATCATCATCGACCTGCCGGACCCTTCTCATCCTGATCTCAACAAGCTGTATAGCAAAACCTTTTATCAAAAGGTTAAGTTGCTGCTATCAAATGATGGCGTCATGGTGGTGCAATCAACATCGCCATTCCATGCGAAAAATGCCTTCATCAGCATTGCCAATACCATTGGCGCTGCCGGTTGGAATGACGTGCAACAGTATCACCACAATGTACCCAGTTTCGGTCAATGGGGCTGGACCATCGCCAGTTTAGCGGGCGACGCGCCACGCCGACGATTAGCACAACAGCCGATGAATACATTTGAACCTTGGTTAACCAGTGGCCTAATTCAGGCAAGTTTTGAATTCTCAAAGGGATTCTATCGTCATAGAGACTCCATTGACGCTAACGAACTGGGCAGTTTTACCTTGTATCGTTATCATCAAAAAGCCTGGGAGTCGCAACAAGGCACCGAACAAAGTTGGTATCAGCAAACACAATAGTCATTTATTCGTTGACATTGGTAATATTACGTTCTACATTTATCACTCACGACATAATATGTCAAAAAGGAAAAGTATGAATATTCATCAAATTGCAAATCATCTCAATGAACTCGGTGACAACAGCGACACAGGATTCAACTTCGATTGCCTACCAATTGCTGGCGAAGTCGATGTGCTGCAAGTCACTATTTTCGGCCGCGAAGAGATCCCCATTTTTGTCTCTGTCACCGACGACCAAATCCTATGCATCGCCTATTTATGGGGCGAAGACGAGGTGAAACAGCAGTCGCGCAGTGAAATGCTTGAAGCGATGGTAGAAATGAACATTCCGATGCCATTATCATCGTTTTCCAAAATTGATAGTAAATATGTCATTTTTGGTGCCCTATCGGTTGCCTCATCGCTGCACGATGTTGAACATGAACTGTCGGTTTTAAGTGACAATTCGCTCGAAGTTATTAATGAAATGGCCGACTACTTAGTCTAATTCGTCCAAGGAGACACACATGAGTATATTCAAGAAAATTATTACCGCATTACGTGGTGGCGCCTCAGAAGCAGGTGAAGCCATTGTGGATGCCAACGCTACCCGTATTTTTGCCCAAGAGATCCGCGATGCAGAAAATCATTTAACCAAGGCCAAGCGCGACCTAACAGACATCATGGCCAAGCAGATGCAAGCACAACGTGAACTCGACCGCTTAACACGCAGCATCACCGAACATGAAGGTTATGCTACCTCAGCCTTGAATCAAGGCAACGAAGCGCTAGCCTTAGAAGTTGCCGAGAAAATAGCCTCATTAGAAGTTGAGCTTAGTGAACAACAACAAGCGTTCGATCGTTTTGAGAGCAATTCATCACGCTTGAAAGAGTTAGTTAAAAATACTGAGCGTCAACTCGCGGATCATCAGCGTCAATTGAGCATGGTAAAGACGACCGAAAGCGTGCAAAAAGCCACTGCGGCGATCACCGATAATTTTGATAATAGTAATTCGAAACTACTCAATGCTAAACAGTCGCTAGAACGTATTAAAGCGAAGCAGCAAAACTTCGATGACCGTTTGAAAGCCTCTGAGCAACTAGCGGATGAGAATAGCGATCAATCACTTAAAAATAAACTGGCACAAGCTGGCATTGGCGCATCGCAAACCAGCGCATCATCAGTACTTGATCGTTTGAAAGCGAAGCAAGGTTAATGGGCTTTTTTAGTAACCTGTTTAGCAAGGGGACGCCTAAGGCGTCCCCACGCAAACTCAACCATCCCGCGCACCTGCAGCAAGGGGATTTAATTACCCTCGATGACAGCTTTGCTTTGCCAGCGCAATTGCGCGGTCAATCATTACAAGTGACCCAAGTAAACACCTATGAATACGAACACTCAAAACAATGCGAGTGGGTGCTTCAAGGCAGCAACGATGAACTGTTATTTATGAGTATCGAGACCGACGATAGCACTAGCTTGGTGTTCTCGCGCAAGATAACCCGAGCAACTGTCGGTGAAATTTTTGCCTTAGACCAATTTTCAACACTATTCGATGAGCCCGGCAAGGCAGTATTAGACACGCTCGCAACACCAACTGATCTGAGCCAATGGCTAGCACCGAACTATCGTCAATGTGAATTTGGCCAATTTGGTTATTTCCATCAGGGCGACAAACGCCAAGAAGATCTGTCTGAGCAATCGGGCGATTCATTTGAGCGCTATAGCGCCATTTCTGATGATGAACGTTTTGGCGTTGAGTCAGAAGTTTATCAAGATGGCGAGACTGACGTGATGGTAACGCTCTATCGTCCGTTATCCGATATCAGAGAGTATTGGCCACACAGCTAACGGGCACCGTTGCACTAGTGCATGTAACAACACTTATGGCATACTATGGCGCAATTGCTACCCACATCACTAACATAAGCCTTAATGAATCATTATGAGTAAAAGCGATAAAGATAAGCCCAGCGGTCTACCCAAAAAGTGGCAAGGGGCAAATAAAGCGATCAAAGCAACCCAAGTTGCTTTTGATATGGATGAACAAATCCAATATCAGATCCGCAGACAAGCGTTAGAGGATGGGGTTAGTCCGTCAGACCAAATCAGGCATATTCTTGGTCTACCTTGCACCAAGCGCCCTAAGCGCCCTCGCCTGACCGTGTCCTTAAGCCCAGAGGATTATCAATTGCTCGCGATCAAGTATGGCCTAGAGGCAAGCAAACAGCTCGATATTAAGAAAGTGGTGGTGCAAGAACTCACCGATTTTGCCAAACGCAGTGACGGAGAGTAAGTAGTGGGTTTTATTTATAACGAAGATAAGTACGGGGTTCGAAATTATAAGACCCGTTATCTCGCCACGCTGGTCTTTTTGGTTATCTACCTGATCATTGCCATAGGTGCTGGCGGACTACAACATTTTGAATCAGCCAACCCACAGGCCAATATAACAACCTATGGGCAGGCGTTTTGGGTGCTGATCATGGCCAGCTCAACCATAGGTTTTGGCGATTTTTATCCGACCACCACCGGTGGCTATGTGATGGTCACGTCGATGTTTTATATCGGTGTCGGCATGATGGGTTATATCGGCGCGTTAATCGCTTCAAAAATCATGGGATTTTCTGATACTAACGTCAAAAACCGTGAATTGCGCAAGCAAAACGCCGAAATTCTCAATGAAGTCAGAAACCTCAGCCAAAAAATAGAGCAGCTACAGCGCGATAAATAAGGGTTGCAAGGCAACCCTTACGCCTAATCCCAGTAAGGCACCATTTTCAATGCTGATTTACGTGATTGTTCCATCGCATGGAGTAATGAGCTTTCTTTGCGCGTCAGCCAACTCTTAATATCACCATGCTCGTCAGCTAGCATATCATCACGAAGCAGCTGTTTTATTGGCTCAAATTGCAATAGTTCATCAATGCCTACCCCAATGTCTAACCACGGCGCTCTAAACCTCATACGCTGCTCTTTGTCAAATAAGACCCCCACACAAAGGCCAACCTGTAAATTGTGCTGTAGATTGAAGCGCTGTGCGAGATAATCTTGATAACCTATGCTTATTTCATACGGCAGACTCTTATGCACTAACTCCCAGTCCTTGGCTAAGAAATGTTTGGCGTGCGCTTTAACAGATTGTCCTTGAAACTGATCCAGTGATGACAAGGCCTGCTGTTGCCACGGCTTAAAATAGAGCCACTGCATCAACGCTGAGACTAATAGTGTATGTTGCTCACTATTAAATAACATCTTAACCTTGTCGACATCAGGCAGCTCACCACGACGTACATTGAGGAGTGCCGCAATTATCTTGTGGTGTTCTAGCTTCTTAAAGCGCTGCCCTTTATTCGCCAATAATTTGTCGATACGTAACAACTCATCGAGAAAAGATAGCGATTCCATTAACCAAAATATAGACTTTGTCAGCTCTTTAAGCTTATTGCTCTTGAAGTAGTCACGATAGACTTCATTGGCTTTAATGATTAATTGCAACGCACTTTGTATTTCCTTGAGCGCTAAGAAGTCATGGCTTTGCATAAACACTTCGATATGATATTGCCAATGCGCCAGCCCGTGAGTTAAGGTTTTCACATAGGCACTTTCCAGCGAGTCGTTAGCGTCTAAATCAACCAGCTTTAACGACTTGGTTTGTAACGTGCTCCCCTGCGCTAAGCGATACCCACGAGCCGCTTTGCTATCATTACCAAAACGTAGTGGCGATGATTTGGCCAGATGCTCAGCCAATTCAAAGATAACCTCTGGCTTGCCCTTCATTAATTCGAGTTCTACTTCACATATTTCAACTTTATTATCATTGCTATGAATCACGCCCCGATCAAATACCATTTCAACCACCGTGCCTTCAGGGAAAATCATCATGAACCCTTTTCGAGAAAAATCAGTAGCAAACAAAGGCTTAATTTCATTTTGCAGGCTTTCAATGTTGGTGTTTTTAGGCCAAATTTGCTGCGGGAATAGATTAAGCTCTGGGTGGCGACTATCGATATCAATATTATATTCGGGGCGTTGATGCAAGCCACCAATCACCTGACCGGCGGTTTTTATTGTTTGTTCGATCTGCTCACCATTTACCCGAACACGTAACCCCATGTCCCACTGACGTAATAATTTATCGCTGGTATCGAAGTAAATGTTTTCTAACTCAAAAAATTGAGATACTAATTTAACACCCTGTTTTTCCGAAATTTTATTTAGTGCCATCTCGACATCAGGTGAGACAATCAACTTAATTTCTATTTCATTTTCCATGATTTTCCTGTTTATTTTTTATTGTCATAAAAAAGTCATAAAACTTTAATACAATCATCACCGTTAACTGACAATAACTTAACGAACTATTAATTATCGACAGTTTATCTCGAATTTAACTTAAATTTAAGCCATTATAATCATCTGTATGTTTTAATGTGCAACAAGTTAAGTTACTATGCGCCCGATTTTTCAATTGTTGCGATAACGCAAACATAAACAAAAGGTCAAAATATGTCGATGCATTCGATACTTGGTGTATTTGCTAAATCACCAATAAAGCCACTACAAGAGCACATTATTAAGGTTCATCAATGTGCTGGTCACTTAGTGCCATTTTTCAAAGCTGTGTATAGCCAAGACTGGCCCAAGGCAGCAAACATTCGTGCCGAGTTATCTCAAATGGAGAAAGCCGCCGATAAATTAAAGCGTGAACTGCGCACAAACTTGCCTAAAGGCTTGTTTATGCCAATCGATCGTACCGATTTACTGGAGCTTATCACCCAACAAGACAGCATAGCCAATACAGCCAAAGACATCTCCGGCCGTATATTAGGCCGTCAACTAGAAATCCCTACCACAATCCAAAAAGAATTTATGGATTATTTAGTGCGCTGTATCGAAACAGCGGGCTTTGCGGTAAAGGCCATCGATGAACTTGATGAATTACTTGAAACAGGGTTTCAAGGCAAAGAATTAAAGATTATCGATAATCTATTAACCGAATTAGATACCGTCGAAGACACAACCGACACGATGCAGGTTGCCTTGCGTCACTCATTGCATGGAATTGAGCAAGATTTAAACCCAGTGGACGTGGTTTTTTTATACAACATAATCGATTGGGTTGGTGATTTAGCCGATCTGGCTGAGCGTGTTGGTGACAGATTAGAGCTAATGCTAGCTCGTTCATAATTGTTATAAAGGTTTTTTTCAATGGATATCATTGCAAACTATAGCTTCGAGCTAGTTTTACTGGCCGGACTGTTCGGCTTTTTCATGGCTTGGGGTATCGGCGCAAATGACGTAGCAAACGCTATGGGTACGTCGGTTGGCTCTAAAGCACTTACGATTAAACAAGCAATCATCATCGCGATGGTGTTTGAATTTGCCGGTGCTTATTTAGCCGGTGGTGAAGTAACATCGACCATCCGTAAAGGCATCATCGATGCTGCTTATTTCGTCGATGCACCACATTTACTGGTCTTCGGTATGATTTCGGCCTTGCTAGCCGCTGGTATTTGGCTATTAGTCGCCTCTTATCTTGGTTGGCCGGTATCAACCACTCACTCAATTGTTGGCGCCATTGTTGGTTTTGCTGCGGTCGGTGTTAGCGCTGACGCGGTGACATGGAGCAAGGTGGGTGGCATTGTCGGAAGTTGGGTGGTAACCCCGCTTATTTCAGGTGTCTTTGCCTACCTCATTTTTATGAGCGCGCAAAAGCTTATCTTTAATACCCCCGACCCGTTAGCCAGTGCCAAGCGCTATGTGCCTGTGTATATGGCATTGTCTGGTTTTATCCTTTCGTTGGTTACGATCAAGAAAGGCCTTAAGCACATAGGCATCCATTACTCGACAAGTGAAGCGTTCATCATTGCGGCTGGCGTCGGTGTGATTGTAGCGCTGCTAGGCATCATTGCCATCCGTCGCCTTAAGGTTGACCCTGCGGCAGATAAGAAAATGCACTACGCTAGCGTAGAGAAAGTATTTGCCCTACTGATGATTGTTACTGCATGTTGTATGGCATTCGCCCATGGTTCAAATGATGTGGCGAACGCGATTGGCCCGCTAGCGGCTGTTGTCTCTATCGTTGACAATGGTGGTCAAATAACCAAGCAATCTGAACTTGTTTGGTGGATTCTACCCCTTGGCGGTATCGGTATAGTTCTTGGTTTAGCGATATTTGGTAAACGTGTAATGGCCACCATTGGTCAAGGTATCACGCACCTTACCCCTAGCCGTGGTTTTGCCGCCGAATTAGCCGCTGCAACCACCGTTGTATTAGCTTCTTCAACGGGTCTACCTATCTCAACCACACAAACATTAGTGGGTGCGGTGCTCGGTGTAGGCATGGCGCGCGGTATTGCCGCACTTAACCTTGGTGTTATTCGTAACATTGTGATCTCGTGGGTAGTCACACTTCCCGCTGGCGCACTACTGTCTATCTGTATCTTCTTTATGCTTAAGGGTATCTTCTCCCCAGCATAACAATAACAAGATATTGCTTAGTAAAAGCCTCGCTATGATAAATAGCGGGGCTTTTTTATGTTCAAGGATGAACGGTCAGAGTTTTTGTTCCCGACAAACTCTAAGTACCGCCGTCCCTGGCGGCAATGCCGCGGTGCCATGTTTGCACAGGGATGTGCACATTAGGATAACGCAGGAGCAGTTCTCGAGCAGGAAATTTGTTCCAGACATTTCCTAAGTACTGCCATCCATGGCAGCACAGATTTTATGCTCCCGGCAAAATCTAAGTACTGCCATCCATGGCAGCACAGATTTTATGCTCCCGGAAAAATCTAAGTACTGCCATCCATGGCAGCAATGGCAAGGAGCGGCGATGTTCAACTAGCACATGGATGTGCGTGTTAGAGCACTGTCGGGAACAAGTGCCGGGATGAACGGTCAGAGTTTTTGTTGAAGGCAAAGTATATGACGTTCTCGGGATTGGCACTGTTCTATGTGAAATTAGAAAAATATAAAATTAGCCTAGGGATTCGTATCTGATATGCCAGACATTGACGGCTTAAAATTGAAATAATTAATGTCGGGTACAAGGTTGTCTACAGTGTCGCTGGTTGCCAATATTAGGCTACTTACGGCGACTGGGCAGTAATTGAGTGAGTTAAGTTTTTATTGGCTGGGGGTGTAAAGTAAACTAACAATGATAAGTTTTGCCAAAAAAAGCCCCGTTGAGTGTATAAACGAGGCCTCTAATCGCGTTTAGCGTTTATGGTCGCAGCGCTTTCTCGCCTCGGGCAATACCGATAACGCCAGAACGCACCACTTCGACGATTTCTGACGCTTGCTCGAGTTGTTTAACGAAGGCATCTAATTTATTACCGTCACCAAATATGCGCACAGTGTAAATACGTGGCGTTGCATCGATAATTTTGCCATTGAAGATATCCACTAAGCGGCATACCTCATCACGCTTTGACCCAATACAAGCGACCTTGACCAACGACATCTCTTGCTCGATATAATCGGTGGCCGTTAATTCTGAGACTTTGAGCACGTCGATAAGCTTGTTAAGTTGCTTCATGATCTGCTCAATAACGCGCGGCTCGCCCTGAGTCACTAGCGTCATGCGGGACAGCGATGGATCTTGAGTCACCGACACGGTCAACGATTCAATGTTATAACCCCGCTGAGAGAACAGACCAACAATACGTGAGGTTGCGCCCGCCTCATTCTCAATCAATAAGGAAATTACTGTTTGTGCCATTAGGTACGCTCCGTCTTGCTTAAGTACATCTCGTTCATGCCGCCAAATTTAACCAACATCGGATAGACATGTTCTGCCTCATCAACCGCAATATCCATCACCACAAGACGATCTTTCATCGCAAAACAACGATCGAGTGCGTCTTCGAGCTCATCGGGCTTATCCACACGAATACCAACGTGACCATAGGCCTCTGCTAACTTAACAAAATCAGGCACCGAGTCCCAGTAAGAATGAGAATGACGGCCTTTATAGACCATGTCTTGCCATTGCTTAACCATGCCCAACGAGTGATTGTTTAAGATAATGACTTTGACCGGCAAATCATACTGCAAACAGGTCGATAGCTCTTGAATATTCATCTGAATACTACCATCGCCTGTAATACAAATGACCGTCTCATCTGGAAACTCCATTTGTACGCCCATAGCTGCTGGCAAGCCAAAGCCCATGGTGCCTAAACCGCCCGAGTTAATCCAACGACGCGGCTTATCAAATGGATAATAAAGCGCCGCGAACATCTGATGTTGTCCGACATCGGAACAAACATAGGCGTCACCTTTGGTCGCTTTGTGCATTGCGGCCACGACTTGCTGTGGTTTTAACGACGTTTGATTCGTTTCATAACTTAGGCATTTAACACTGCGCCATTGCTCGATCTGTTCCCACCAAGTCGCCATCGCCGCTTTGTCGTTATCAAGCGTGTCTTCTTTGATCATAGCAAGCATGTCGCCAAGCACATTGTGCGCATAACCAACAATTGGGATATCTGCGTGTACCGTCTTAGAAATGGAAGTTGGATCAATATCAATATGGATAATTGTCGCATTAGGACAGTATTTTTCCAGATTGTTGGTGGTACGGTCATCAAAGCGGACACCGATGGCAAAGATCACATCACTGTGGTGCATCGATTTATTGGCTTCCATGGTGCCATGCATGCCAAGCATACCAACAAACTGTTGATCGGAGGCAGGATATACACCTAAGCCCATCAGTGTATTAGTCACCGGACAACCCACGTGGTGAGCGAGTTCTTTTAACAGCTCAGGAGTGTTTTCCCAAATGGCACCACCACCAGCGTAGATAATAGGTCGCTTGGCTTCCATAAAGACTTTAACCGCCTTACGGATCTGACGCTTGTGACCATGTTTGGTCGGATTGTACGAGCGTAGGCTAACCGACTCAGGATATTGATAAGGAAAACGGAGTTCGGGGTTGACAATATCTTTAGGCAGATCGATAACTACGGGGCCGGGTCGCCCGGTCGACGCGATGTAATAAGCCTTCTTAATCATCATTGGAATATCTTCGGCGCGCTTACACAAGAAGCTGTGCTTAACAATAGGGCGAGAAACGCCAATCATGTCGGTTTCTTGGAATGCGTCCTCACCAATTAACGTGGTCGGCACCTGCCCCGACAACACCACCATGGGAATTGAGTCCATATAAGCCGTCGCAATACCTGTGATACAGTTCGTTGCGCCAGGACCCGATGTTACTAATACGGTACCAACATGACCGGTAGCACGTGCATAACCATCAGCCATATGAACAGCTGCCTGTTCATGGCGTACTAGCACATGCTCAATGGTGTCTTGTTTAAACAGCGCATCATATAAATCTAAAACGCTACCGCCCGGATAACCGTATATACGATTAACGCCTTGGTCCTGCAAGGAGCGGATAACCATTTCGGCCCCTGATATCATCTCCATGGTGTACTCCAAATAAGTCATAAGATTAAAATAAGCGTGTGTTTCATCTTCTGTGTAAAGTATCAGTTATTAGTAATTAACACTTATGAAACACTTCAAGCCTGATATTACCCATTATAAATGGGCTCTAGCAAGGGTTTTGTGGCACTTTTGTAAATTATTTTGCATAGCTTATAGTCAATCTAAACTTTAGTCTTAAGTGATGTTAAAAAAACAGCAATTACTGAGCGCCCTTTCATTCTGTTTAGCCACGCGGTTTAAAACAGATGTTTGTAACGCATTTCACCACAATAACTAACTGATATAACTTGTAATTAATTTAGTTTAAATTACTGTAATCATTTCAAAACAGGTAAACGCCAGTTGCCATAAAGTTTACCTCTACGTAAGCTAAAAAATAGTTAACCGTTGAGGGTATTTTTTTACAAATATTGAATATAAAAATGATAAAATAAGCCTTTGAATGATAAAAAGGGTCTAACGCCATGGAAAAAGAAATTCTGAGTGTCGCTAAGCAGTTGAGCGAGCAAGGCAAAAAACCTACCGTTGCGTTGGTTAAAGCCAAATTGTCGCAACGAGTACCTATGCCACTGTTACTGCAAACCTTGCAGAGATTTCAGACACTATCGGTTGATGATCTCAACCGTATTGAGCAACAACCCACCGCTGAGCGCAACTCACCAGACACCTTAGCCCAGCAGGTAGCTACACTGACCAATGAACTCAATCAGGTCAAAAACCAATTGAGCGAGCTAAAACAACAAATATCCACACTCATGCAGCCGACGGACATCAGCAAATGATCTTAGCCAAACTAACTTTTGAGTGTTTTGAAGACACCAGTATTACCCCGGTTGAATTAGCCATCAATGGACTCATCACTGAGCTAAAATACAATGGCCAAATTATCGGTCAAGAATTCCCTACCCTACTCAAAGATGGCTATTTCATCACCCAGGTATTATGCCCAGAAGAAGACTCCTTAGCGCATCATCATCATAACCAAGCGGTAAAAAATGCGGTAGCAAACCTGACGAATGCTGGCATATTACAGCCCAAGATAGATATACTGGGCCCAGAGATTCATTCCGATTCTACCGACCATCAGCACCAACCGTCGTGGCAAATTCTCTACACCAGCTATATTCAAACCTGTTCGCCGATACGCTGTGGCGATCATTTTGCGCCAATTCCGCTCTACCGATTACCCGCGTTGGCAAATGGTTGTTACAAGCAGCTAATCAATTGGCAGCAAGATTGGCAGGCGTGCGATCAACTGCAAATGAACGGCCGAACCAACGAGTTCGCAGCCTTAGCGCAAATAGGCACTATTGACAGTACATTAGGCTTACAATCTCGCCAATTATGCCAGCGTATCGAGCAACAATCTGGCGTGCCTACCTATTACTATCTGTATCGCGTGGGTGGCGAAAGCCTAACTAGCGAACAACAACGACGCTGTCCAAGCTGTGACGGCGCGTGGCAATTAGAACAGCCCTTGCATCAAGTGTTTGATTTTAAATGTGACAACTGCCGCTTGGTCTCTAACTTGTCATGGGACTATAATTAAACCGAGTTCAGGTTAATAAGGATTATCGCGTTAATCATCTCGCACAAACATCTTGCGATAGCGCGCTGGCGTGGTGGAATGAGCACGCTTAAACACCGCAATAAAATGGCTTTCGCTGTTGAAACCCAGTGCCGTAGAAATTTGAATCAGCGGCATTTGCGTGGTCATCAAAAACTCACGCGCCTTGCGCAAGCGCAGGTGAATAATAAACTGATGAATAGGACTGCCAGTAGCTTCTAGAAATACTCGCCTTAGGTGTGTTGGGCTTAGCCCTACTTGAGACACCAACAGTTCAATACTTAAGTGCTGCCCCAAATTTCGCTGTATAAAACTAATGATGGCTTGCATACGCCCCAATTGTAAATAATTGGCGCTGTTCCAAAATACTGTTGTCACCCGTAAGCCGCCACTAATATTTGTTGTTTATCTAACTTTGCGTTACTTTCCCTGAACCAAGCAAGATAATTAGATAAATATTTCGTTGCCACAC
>Ga0105355_10001315_pt1 | contig 22942 bp, 22 predicted proteins | sample GOMGulsemesocosm_2_FD_83508 | JGI IMG/M metagenome (GOLD analysis project Ga0105355, IMG submission 83508) | Methane-oxidizing microbial communities from mesocosms in the Gulf of Mexico - GOM9C Gulf of Mexico | ecosystem: Environmental > Aquatic > Marine > Cold seeps | place: Gulf of Mexico...
CAGAATGGAAAAAAATCTCAGCTGGTAGATTATGCGATTATACAGGAATGTCTTATTCCTTGATTGCAAAACTAGGTGGAATTCAATGGCCTTGTAATAAAGAGTTTCCAAAAGGGAAAGCAAGACTTTATGATGACAAAATCGATTTTTCTACACCTGATAAAAAAGCTAAATTATTAGAACTTGACTGGTTACCATTTAAAGATCAACCTAGTCTTGATTTTCCTTTAATTTTAAATACAGGAAGAACAGTAGAACAATGGCATACAAGAACAAAAACAAAAGAGATAAGTATCTTAAATAACCTATGTCCCGAAGCTTGGATAGAAATAAACCCCTCTGATGCTAAAAAATTAAAAGTAAAAAGTGGGGAGAGATTAAGTATTTCTTCCTTAAGAGGACAAACAAAAGATATTATAGTAAAAGAGTCCCAAACAATAAAAAGTGGTCATATTTTTGTTCCTTTTCACTATTCAAGACAATTAATCAACGAAGTAACCATTGCAGAGTTTGATCCAAAATCTTTTGAACCAAATTATAAACAATGTGCAGTGCAAGTCCACAGTAAAAAAGTTCCTTCAGGAATCAAATACAGTAAAGAAGAATTATCTCGACAACTATTAAGTACCGTAAAACAAAATCAATATATGAACAAGGAATATGCATGAAAGAAAAACTTCTAGTCATTGGAAATGGAATGAGTGGTTTAAGAACCATTGAGGATCTTTTTGATATCACAAAAGATAAATATGATATTACTATTATAGGAGACGAACCACATTATAACTATAATAGAATCATGTTATCCTACCTTTTATCAGGGGAGAAATCTTTTGAAGATACTATTATCAATCATAAAACTTGGTATGATGAAAACAATGTTACTTTGCATAAAGGCGATGCAGCAATAGCTATTGATAAAGATAAAAAAACGGTTACCTCACAAAGTGGTAAAGTATTATCTTATGACAAACTATTAATAGCTACGGGTTCTAATTCTTTTATTCCAAAAACCAAGGGAAGTGAACTTAAAAATGTTATTGGTTTTAGAACTAAATTAGACAGTGACACTATTTTAGAACTTATTTCAAAAGATAAAACTGCTGTAGTCGTAGGTGGTGGTCTTCTTGGATTAGAAGCTGCTTATGGTATAGCAATGCATGGAATTAAAACTATTTTAGTTCACAGAAGTTCTTCTATTATGAGTCAACAACTTGACTCAACGGGGGGAAGACTTTTACAAAAAAATCTTGAAGCCTATGGAATAGAGTTCAAATTAAATACTACTATAGAAGAAATATCAGGTGAGCATATAGTTGAAAAAGTTTCTTTTACAGATGGTACCAGTGTTGCATCTAATATTGTAGTCTTTGCAACAGGAATTATTCCTAATACAAAACTAGCAAAACAAGCAGATCTTGATATAAAAAAAGGAATTGTAGTAAACGACCATTTACAAACCAGTGATGAAAGTATTTTTGCAATTGGAGAGTGTGCACAACATGGAGGAAATACTTACGGTTTAGTTGCCCCTTTATATGAACAAGCAAAATTTTGTGCTAAAAAATTAGCAGATGTTCCAAGTGATGGATATGCAGGTTCTACTTTATCAACCAGGCTTAAAATATCAGGTGTGGATTTATTTTCTGCGGGGGATTATTTAGGCGATGAAACAACAGAAGATTTAATTTTATTAGATGAAAAATTTGGTATTTATAAAAAACTCGTAATTTATGAAGACAGAATTATTGGTATTGTTTTATATGGAGAAACAAGCGATGCTTCTTGGTATTTAAAACTATTAAAAGAAGAAAGCAATATCAGTGATTTAAGACATAAAATATTATTTGGAAAATCTGCCTTAGGTGACAGTGGTCATGGGGGTGATGATATTGCCTCAATGAGTGATGATGAAGAAATATGTGGATGTAATGGTATCACTAAAGGAAGCGTTGTTTGTGCGATTAAAGATCAAGATTTAAAAACACTAAACGATGTAAAAACATGTACAAAAGCAGGAGCTTCTTGTGGATCTTGTTTGGGATTAGTTGAGCAAGTTTTAGTGCATACTTTAGGGGATGAATACCAAAGTAATGTTCAAGAAGGTATTTGTCCTTGTTGTGATGTTGGACATAAAGAAATAAAAGCTTGCGTAAGCTCAAACGATTATAAAACAGTATATGAAGTATTTGAAAACCTAGCTTGGAAAAATGAAGATGGTTGCATCAAATGTAGACCTGCTGTTAATTATTATTTATTGGTTAAATACAATGATGATAAATACAAAAATGATAAAAGATCACTCTTAGTAAATGACAGAGTATTTGCAAACATCCAAAAAGATGGTACGTATTCTGTGGTTCCTCGTATTTGGGGTGGGGTTACTTCTGCTCAAGAGTTAAAAGACATGGCTGATATTGCGGTTAAATATGATGTTCCCACTGTAAAGTTTACAGGGGGTCAAAGACTTGATATGTTAGGGGTTAGAAAAGACCAGTTAGAGCCTATGTGGAAAGACTTAAATGATGTAGGTTTTGTTTCAGGACAAGCCTATGCAAAAGGTCTTAGAACAGTTAAAACATGTGTAGGAAATGTTTGGTGTAGATTTGGAACACAAGATGCGATGCAAACGGGTATTGATATTGAAAAATTTACCTGGGGTTCATGGACACCACATAAATTTAAAATAGCCGTTTCAGGATGTCCAAGAAACTGTGCAGAAGCTACTATTAAAGATATTGGTGTTATTGCTGTTGATTCTGGATGGGAAATTCATATTGCAGGAAATGGTGGAATTAAAGTACGAGTTACTGATTTTTTATGTAAGGTTAAAAACAATGAAGAACTATACGTATACATAAAAGCTATTATGCAGTTTTACAGAGAAGATGCTTATTATTTAGAAAGAACAGCGCATTGGATTGAAAGAGTTGGATTAGAATATATTAAAGAAGTATTATTGGAAACAAAAGGAAAGATAGAGTTTTATGAACAAAGGTTTATAGAATCACAAAAACACGCCCAAATTGATCCTTGGGAACAATCTAGAAAAGATGGTTTTACAAAAGAGTTCTCACCTATAGTATTAGATATAAAAGATTCTCCTTCTTATGAAGCACACGAAAAGGCAAATGCATGAAAACATGGAAAAAGATTACAAATATCAACGATATTCCATTAATGGGTTCAAGAATTCTTCAATATAAAGAAGAAGAAATAGTATTGTTCAAAAACAGAAAAGAAGAAATTTTTGTTATCAATAATGTATGTCCTCATAAACAAGGAAAACTAAGCGAAGGTTTAGTGCATGGTAAGAATGTTACTTGCCCTTTACATAATTGGGATATAAATTTAGAAACAGGAGAAGCCCTTGGTAGTGATTCTGGATGTACTCAAGTGTATGAAAGTAAGATAGAAGAAGAAATGCTATACGTTCTTCTTTAAACTATACACATATGTGTATAGTTTATTTGCTACCCAAATTTTTATTTAGAATATTCTCAATTAATACAGTTGCATAAGAAGCTTTTGGTAGAGTAAAGCGTAATCTACATTTATTTGTAGTTTTATCATACTTCATAGATACATTTCTAGGAAATACAATAGCTGCTCTTCTTAAGCCTTTTTCTTGAATATAGGTATCATCAAATTGTTCTTCAATCACTCTTGCTTCATTTTTTGCTCTAAAAACATCACGCCCTGATAATAATCCAGTAGGCACTATTTCTTTGTTTTCAAAATCATTTTGTGTTTTTGAGCTTATAGTAGAAGGGGTAAAAAACTTATTTTCTTTTAAAGAAAGCATTACATCTCCCCCTAAAAGTTTAAATGAATCTTGTGAGTCTTCAATTCGTTTAACTAGCCATTTATTAAAAAAATCACTTTGATAAGCAGAAATAAGCATTTTTTCAAGTTTTCTGTCTTTTATTTTCAAATCCCCATAAATAATTTTATTGGCTTTTTCAAGGTTTTTTTCCACATCTCTTCCAAAACGTTGAAATCCAAAAAAGTTAGGCATTCCTATTTTTTCAATTTCTTTTAAACGCTTTTCAATAATTCCTAGGTCTTCAATTTTGACCTCATGAAGATTAATTTGAAAAGAATTACCAATTAAATCTCCAATATTTAACTTCGTTTTATGTAAAAAAGTTTCTTGTATTTCTATTTTTGGATGCTTGAATTTTTTAATGTCTTTTGCATATTTTCTTGGCACTGAAATATATTGAGTGGTAGTTGCATTCTTATCTTTTAATCCTGCATACCCCAATTCATTCTCATAAATACCTAAGTCATCTGCTAGTTTCTCCAATAAATCCCAGGTTCCTAAACTCTTTTTCTTAATTTTTAATATAATAAAGTTTCCCTTACCAGTAAAACGTATGGGTTCTTCTATTACAATAAAATCATCAACATTTTGATAAAATTTAAAATCTATTTGTTTGTAGTCTTGTAAAAATACTCTTTTCATGTGTGTCTTTTCTTATAGTTTCTTTTTCTTAAGGAATTATAACAAAAAATGTATGATTGCTAAATTAATATGAAGTGATTTTTGTTTTGAAGGCTAGTTCTATCCTCCCAACTGCTCAGATGGGAAGTAGAAAGAGACGTTTGCGGCTATTTGTCTCTGTCTTAAAGTGTTTATCAAAAGGAGAATGATAACAAAATTGCTTTACAAATAAACAGTGACTGCTTATTCATAGGAAAATTATACTCCTTGTGTGTTAACTGTTTTTAAATCAAAAGTTAACCATAAATTAACTCTTCTTATTTTAAGTATTTATTGTGCATAAGCTTCTTAAAATATATACTTATTGCACATTAGTATTCTACTCTTTATTGATATTTTACATTTTTTAATTATTAACAAAAATTCTAGATAAAAAAAATATCTTCTATCTTTTAAAAAAAGCACAATTATTCTTCGATTTCTTTATAGTATTCCTTCTAAAAGGATTTAATATGAAATATTCTATATTTTTTCTTCTACTTACGCAAACACTTTTTGCAAATTATTCTTTATTTTATGCAGGAGCAAAAGTAGGAGAAATTAAAACCTTCTCTACTATTAAAGACCATTATATAAAAATTAAAATCACTTCTTACCTTTTGAAAAAAATAGTAAAACATAAATACCTTATTTATCATAGTGATTCATTTTCTCTAAAAAATAAGAATTCAAATATAAAGTATAAAAAAGACAAGTATAAAATCATTCTTTTATTAAAAGATGCTCTTTTAGGGAAAGAATCACTAAAAAATAAAAAAATCATAATTTCAGAGAATAAATATTTAAAAGTCAATAAAAAAAAGGATTATGAATTTTTTTATTATAAGAACAATAAAATAAAAACCTACGGAGACTTTGCAATAAAAAACAAACAATTGGATTTTTTAGAAGCAAAAAGTCACCATATTAAAATAAAAAGAAATTAAATTCTACTCTTGATAATAATCAATGCGAATTAATCTAAATAATTCTATACTTCATAAAAAATAGGAAATAAAAATGATAAAGATTCCACAAGACGCAAAAAAAATGGCTTTAGAAGACAGCAGTGTAGAGTTTTATAATTTTATTATTAATGAATTAGAATACTTTTATTTTGATACTTCTTTGTGTTCAGCTCCGGAACCTATGGTTAATGCCCTTTTGGGTTTACAATTATTAAAAAATAAAACGCAACGTTTGATTATGGTAAATCACCAAGCTCCAGGAGGTTTATTTCCAAGAATTGCTGAAGATTTTACCTACGATATTCTTACTTTGGATACAGGTGTGCAAGTTATATTTGCTCTAAAAGATGAGTTAAGTAAAAATACTGATTTCACCAATAATTCTTGTGCAGGCTAAAAAAAATGACCATGCAAGTATCTCAAGATTTTGCACCACCTTTTAAATTGATAGTACCCTATTTTCTTATTGGGGTATTTTCGTTTTTGTTTTGCACCATGTACTTATTTGGAATAAACATTAATGAACTGCATTTTTTAAATCCAAATGTGCTCTCCTTGGTTCATATGTTTTTACTTTCTTTTGTTATGATGATTATTTTTGGTGCAATGGCTCAATTAATTCCTGTAACACTTGAAGTAGGACATTATTGTTTAAAGCTCTACTATATAATATACCCATTATTAAGTCTTGGCACTGTTTTAATGGTATTTGGTTTTTCTTTTCATATTCTCTTACCTTTTGGTGGTTTATTTGTACTTATGGCTATGGCTTTATTTATTTTTGAATTTTTTGCCACAATAAAAAAAGTAAAAAAATTTAATAATATTATCAAAAGTTTAGTACTCGCTCATATATTTTTATTCTTTGGTTTATTAATTGGAATATCCCTATCGTTAGGCTATGCAGGTTTAATTAATATTGATATGTTCTCTTTTTTAAAGGCCCATGTTTATTTATTACTCTTAGGTTATGTTTGTATTTTAATTATGGCTTTAGCGCTGGTGCTTATGCCTATGTTTTCTTTATCACACAACTTTAGTAAAACGCCTACAAACTTTGCAGTAAGTTCTTTAGGTATTGCAGTTCTACTTTTAGTATATGCTTCTTTATTTGATCTTGATTCTTTAAGCATTTTTGCTTATGGTTTAAGTATATTAGCTTTGCTTAGTTTTTTTTATCAGTGTTATATTCTTTATAATACACGGGTCAAAAAACATCTTGATATTTACGTAAAGTTTTTATTTGTTTCTTTTTATTCTTTACTGGCTTCCATTGTTTTATTCATAATTTACTTTTATCAAAACATGCAGCAGTATTTATTAGCAGCAGCTTTTTTATTATTTTTTGGTTTTTTTGCTTTTTTAATTATTGCACATATTTATAAAATTGTTCCATTTTTAGTATGGTTTGACAAATTTGCTCCCTTAGTTGGAAAAGAAAAAGTTCCTATGTTAAAAGACATAGTTCCACAAAAAAGTGCAAGTTTCCAGTTTTATTTTGCTCTTATAGGTTTGAATATTTGTGCCCTTGCACTGATATTATCTTCTAATAGTTTATTTAAAATAGGTACGTCTTTTTTAGTCATCGCAAGTTTATATTTTTGCGCCAATTTAATTTATATGATAAGGTTTTCACATGTACACAAAAAATGATATTTTTAAAGCAGTATCCACAGTAATCGATCCAGAAGTTGAGTTTAATTTAGTTGAAATGGGTTTAATTTATGATGCATTTTGTAATGATATTGGAGATGCAAAAGTTATAATGACTTTATCTACAAAAGCCTGCCCCTTACACCAAATGATTGTTACTTGGGTTGAAGAAGCAGTATTAAGAGAACTTCCGAAGGTGCAGAACATTGAAGTAGAAGTGGTTTGGGATCCAATTTGGAATATTACTATGGCAGAAGATCATGTTAAAGCTGCACTTTCTCAAGCTTAAATTTATAATAAGCTGATAAAATCCTTGTAAAAAGATAATCATGCAAGAAGAAGCTAGCATATATTTTATTTCTAAAAATGATATACGTACAAAAGATCTTGTAGAAAACTATATTTATCCTAATAATGAATTAAACTATTATTGGTCAAATGATTTTTCTTGTGACTTTTATATTGAACTTGCCCAGCTTGGTTTTATTAGTATTTCAAGTCCAAATGAGAATGAAATAATTCTTTTAAGTGAAATACAGCATGAGTATTCCGTACTAGATTTTAAAAACTTACATATTTCAAAAAAAGTACAAAAATTATTAAACAAAAATACCTACACTTTTAAAATTAATCAAGATTACGAAAAAGTCATTGAAATACTTGAAAGTTATCATAAAAATTCATGGTGTACAAAAGAATATAAAAAACTTCTTTATGAATTAATCACTTATCAACATGAAAGCATTGATTTTACATTAAATTGTTTTGAGGTTTATGAAGAAAAAATACTTATGGCTTGTGAAATAGGCTATACAATAGGAAAAACATATACCTCTTTAAGCGGATATAGCAATAAAAAATATAATAATTATGGAACACTACAATTGGTAGTATTGGCTAAATATTTAGATAATAATGGCTACCACTTTTGGAATCTAGGTCACGCAATGATGGCTTATAAAGAAAAGCTGGGTGCAATAATCCATTCTCGTGAAGATTTTTTAAAAAGATGGAAGAAATCTATATAAATTACTCATTAATTTATTAAAAATCATGTATTATTATTATATAATATCAAAAATAAGGTTTTTAATGAGAATACTTTTTCTATGCATTTTTACAATATTATTGTTTACTGCCTGTAGTAATAAAAAAGAGGTCCATCCCAATAAAGATATTATTGAGATTCACAAGAATGACATAAGTGAAAGTGAAGAGGATTTTGATGATGAGTTTTCAAATGAAGAAGAAGATTTAGATCCATTAAAATACTACAATCAAGCTATGACACAATTTAATGACGTATTGTATACCTATGCTTTAAGTCCAGTAGCTACTACTTATTCATATGTAATTCATAAAGATGTGAGAGGAATCGTATCTAATTTCTTTTCAAACTTGATGTTCCCCATTCGTTTTGTAAATAACGTTTTACAATTCAAGTTTCAAGAAGCAGGAGAAGAAACCGGACGATTTTTAATCAATTCGACCATAGGTTTTTTAGGTTTATTTGATCCAGCAAGTGAAGGTTTTGATTTGCAAGCGCATAAAGAAGACTTCGGACAAACCTTAGGATATTGGGGTGTTGGCTCAGGATTTCATATTGTACTACCTATTTTTGGGCCTTCTAATGTAAGAGATTTAATTGGGTTTTCTGTTGATGGAATCTTAGACCCTACTTTTTCAATGGAGAAAAAATCGTGGAAAATACCAGACAATTTAGAAAAATCTATTGCACTTAAAACACTAGACACCGTAAATACTACTTCTTTTAAATTAGGGCAATATGAGAATCTTAAAAAAGATGCCATTGATTTATATCCTTTCTTAAAAGAAATATATGAGCAAAAAAGAATACATGAGATAAAGGAATAAAATGAAAATATTATTAAAAACAATATTTATTTTATTAGCACTAAATTTAAGCCTTCAAGCAATTGAAGAGGGCAAAATACAAGAAGTTATGAAAACACAAATAGACTCTATTTTATTAGTTATGCAAAATAAAGAGCTAGATAAAAAAACCACAGCTAACAAAGTATTTTCTCTCTTAGACAGTATTTTTGATTATAAAACCATGAGTAAAATCTCTCTTGGTAGAAATTGGAAAAAACTTTCGCTTGAGCAAAAAGATGCCTTTGCAAAATCTTTTGAAAAGAAACTAAAATTTTCTTATATGGATAAACTCGATTTATATACAGATGAAAAAGTCCTTATAAAAGAACTTCGCAAAAAGAAAAAAAATAGAATTCAGCTTTATACTGATTTATTAGGAAAAGATGCTAGCTTTGAAATCATTTATAAGTTCCATAAAAACAAAAAAAATGATTGGTTGATTTATGATGTTAAAATTATAGGTGTAAGTATCATTCAAACTTATAGAAAACAATTTTCTGCCTATCTAAAAAACAATTCCTTAGAAGCACTTATTAATTCATTGTAATGTTGCATAATTTTTATTCTAAGTTCATTTTAAAATACCCTTTATGGATACTTTCTTTTTTATTTTCTATTTTATTAGTATTTTCTTTTTATGCTTTTAAATTAGAAATAGATGCCTCTGCTGAAACACTGCTTTTACAAAATGACAGCGATTTAGAGTTCTCAAGACAAATGAAAAAACGCTATGAGAAAGGTGATTTTTTAGTAATTACCTATGAACCAAAAGAAGATTTATTAAGTAAAACAAGTTTAAATGATTTAAAATCCTTAAGCCTAGAATTACAAAAACTCTCTCCTGTAGAGAGCATTGTTTCAATTTTAAATGTACCTTTATTATTATCTCCAGTAAGAGGTTTAAAAGACTTACTTAATGATATAAAAAAACTCGAAGATAATAAAAGCGATAAAGCACTTGTAAAAAAAGAGTTTCTTAGCTCCCCTTTATATAAAAACAATCTTGTCAGTTCTGATTTTAAAACAACAAGTATACTTATTAATTTAAAAAAAGATGAGCAGTATTTTTTCTTACTAGAGCAAAGAAATGTATTAAAAGCAAAACAATACAAACAAGATCTATCTTCAAATGAAAAAGAAAAACTTAAAAAATTAAATCTTTCGTTTAAAGCCTACAGAGATAAAATAAGAAAAATAGAGCACCAAACTATTCTAGATATTAGAAGTATTATTAAAAAATATGAAAATAACTCTCGTATTTTCTTAGGTGGCGTGAATATGATAGCTGATGATATTGTCACTTTTGTTAAAAATGACTTGATCATCTATGGAAGCGCTTTAATTTTCATTCTTATTCTTGTATTATATTTTATTTTCAAAGAAATTAGATGGGTTCTTATTCCTATACTTATTTGCGTATGCTCCGTTCTTGCTAGTGCTGGTGCTTTAGGATTCTTTGCTTGGGAGATAACAGTAATTTCTTCTAATTTTATTGCCTTACAATTAATCATTACGATTTCTATAATATTACACTTAATCGTACGATACAATGAACTTTCAAAAAAATACACAAATTCTTCACAAAAAAGCCTTGTATTAAATACCATGCTGTCTAAATTCAAGCCTTCATTTTTTGCAATTATTACTACTATTGCAGGTTTTGCTTCTTTAATATTTTCAGGTATTGCACCTGTTATTAATTTAGGATGGATGATGAGTGTAGGAATTTTTTTATCTTTACTATTGTCTTTTACTCTTTTTCCAGCCATTTTAATTTGTCTGCCAAAAACAAAAAAAATCAAGCTTCACAACAATAAATATTCCTTCATACAAACATGTGCTAATTTTGTTCAAAAAGATTCTTATAAAATATATTTATTCACGGCTTTATTTATTCTTATTTCTTTTTTTGGAATCTCTAAACTAATTGTTGAGAATTCTTTTATCTCTTATTTTAAAAAAGACACACAAATTTATAAAAGCATGTTAACAATAGATGAAAATCTAGGCGGAACTACCCCTTTAGATATCATCCTTACCTTCCAAAATGAAGAAGAAGATGATTCTATTGATGAAGAAGACTCTTTTGATGAAGAGTTTGAAGAAGATGCACAAGATGATAAATACTGGTTTACGCAAGATAAAATGAAAAAGATTCATGCGGTTCATAATTACCTCTCTTCTTTAGAAGAAATTGGTTTTGTACAATCTTTTTCTTCTTTATTACAAATTGGAAAGCTGCTTAATAAAAATGAAGAGCTTGACAGTTTTAAATTGGCTTTACTTTATAATGAGATTCCCCTTGAATATAAAGATTTAGTTTTAAGCCCTTATATTAATATAGAGCACAATCAGGTGCGTTTTTCAACAAGAGTTATTGATTCTAATCCTTCTTTAAGAAGGGATGCTCTAATAAACAAAATATACAAAGACTTAGAAAAAATACTTCCCCATGATGAAATAAGATTAAGTGGACTTATGATTTTATATAATAATATGTTGCAGTCTTTATTTGACTCACAAATTAATACTATGTTCTTTGTAATACTGATTTTATTTTTTATGTTTTTGCTTTTGTTTAGATCCTTTAAAATTGCTCTAATTGCTATTTTCTCTAATCTAGTGCCCATTGGTATTATTTTTGCATTTATGGGTTTAGGGGGTATTCCTTTAGATATTATGACTATAACCATTGCTGCTATTTCAATTGGTATTGGTGTTGATGATACTATTCATTATATTCATCGTTATAAAGAAGAGTTTAATAAAGACAAATCCTATATTAATGCCATGCAAAGATCCCACCGTACCATTGCTTATGCTATGACATACACCTCTTTAGCAGTCATTCTTGGGTTTTCTATTTTAGTGCTTTCGAATTTAATTCCAACCATTTATTTTGGTTTATTAACAGTAGTCGTTATGATTAGTATTTTGGCTTCTGCTTTACTTTTGCTACCAAAATTACTAATAAATTTTAAAGTTTTTGATAAAAGCTAGGTTTATTCGTGCTTTTTATATATAATATATTTTTAATTATTATTAAATTCACAAATAAACTGTTTAATTTACTTAAAATCATTATTCCATTTAAGATAAAAAATTAAAAAAGATAGTTTAGAAAAGGTTCTCATGAAAAATCTATTAAAAGAAGTTACTTATAAAACAATCAAAACTTTCAAAGCGCAAGATATTGTACTACCAGGTGAATATTCGCAACAGTTTTCCTTGCATGCAAAAGAATGCGACTTAGATTTAGAAGAAGAAGATATTGTTTTAAAAAGTCTTTTCCAAGATAAAGATGAATTAGTAAGCTTAACAAATGCAACCTCTTCAAACCTTAGTTCACTTCAACAAACAACTTCAAATGCAAAACTTGCTATTGAAAACAAAAATGCAAGTGCCCTCGTAGTAGTACACAATGAAATAATACAAATGCAAAAGAAAATTGAATCCTTGCAAGAACAACTTTGTACAGATACACTAACAAAAGCGAAAAATAGAAAATGGTTTATGGATTCTTACCTTTTTGGTGAAAAGTTTCATGATGAAGGATATCTTGTTTTTATTGACTTGAATAATTTTAAATATATTAATGATACTTATGGACATATCATGGGAGATATGGTGTTAAAATATCTTTCTACTTATTTGCAAGACGAGATAAAAGAACACAATACAAACCTTGTTCGTTATGCAGGAGATGAGTTCATGATTGTTTTTAATAATCACTTACCGCAAGATAGATTAATTGCTTTTTTAGATAAAATTCAAATCAAACTTGCAAAAAGAAAACTAAAGTCAAAAGTATCAGATTCTTTACAATTTTCTTATTCTTATGGAATCACAACATTTAAAGAAAATGATAGTTTTACTGATATTTTAGAAATTGCTGATTCTAAAATGTATGAAAACAAACAAAAAATGAAAAATAAAGAATATATAGAAAGATTTAATTAATTATCTTTAAATTTTTCTCCCCTTTTTATCACTTTTTTTCAATTATCTTTTAAATATTTGTAGACTAATTAATTTTTCGTTAGACTTTTCTTTAGTAATTCTGTATTAATTTGCAATAAATATTGATTTGCAAGATAACTAAATACTTAACTACATTATTTATAAGGAGACGATATGTTTAAAATAAAAATATGTGCAATGCTAGTATTAGTACAAAGCATTTTTGCTCAAAGTATACTTGAAGGTGATAGATCAGTCCCAGTTGAAGCACAAAATGGTTTGGTTGTAACCAGTCATTATTTAGCTACACAAGAAGCGCTCAAAGTATTAAAAAATGGCGGAAATGCTATTGATGCAGCTGTTACTGCTGCTTTTGCGTTAGCTGTTACACAACCACGTTCTGGAAATATTGGAGGGGGTGGTTTTATGCTTGTATCCAATGAAAAAAAGAACGAAGTAATCGCCATTGATTACAGAGAAAAAGCTCCCTCTGCTGCTTATAAAGATATGTTTTTAGATAAAAACAAAAATGTAGATAAAAAACTCTCTCGTTTCTCACATCAATCAGCAGGAGTTCCAGGTACAGTTGCAGGACTTGCGCTTGCACTTGAACAATATGGAACAATTACCTTAAAAGAAGCTCTTAAACCAGCTATCAAACTGGCACAAAAAGGTTTTGTAGTAAGTGCAAGATTCAATAAAGGTACCACTTCTAAACAAGAAAGACTCAAACGTTACGAAGCCAGTAAAAAAGTATTTTATAAAAAAGATGGTTCGCCTTATGAAGTAGGTGATATTTTTATTCAAAAAGATTTGGCGAAAACCTTAAAGCGTATTGCTAAAAACGGTGTAAAAGAATTTTATACAGGAAAAACAGCCAAACTATTAGTAAAAGATATGAAAAAGCATGGGGGTCTTATTACTATGGAAGATATGAAAAACTACAAGCCTAGTATTAGAAAACCTGTGCATGGAAACTACAGAGGTTATGATATTTATTCTATGTCCCCTCCAAGTTCTGGAGGAGCACATGTTGTTCAAATACTAAATATTATGGAAAACTATGATATTAAAGCAATGGGACATAACAGTGCGCAAAATATTCATATTATGTCTGAAGCTATGAAAAGAGCGTATGTTGATAGAGCTGAGTATTTAGGGGACAGTGATTTTGTAAAAGTACCACTCAAAGGGCTTACTTCAAAAAAATATGCAAAAGAATTAACAAAAAGTATTACTTCTAAAGCTACAGTATCTAAAGATTTAAGAGCAGGAAACCCACTGCCATACGAAAGCAACGAAACTACACACTTTTCAATTGCAGATAAATTTGGAAATGTTGTTTCAAATACTTATACTATTAATTTTTCTTATGGTTCAGGAATTGTAGTTAAAGGTGCTGGATTTTTATTAAACAATGAAATGGATGATTTTTCTAGTAAACCAGGCGTACCTAATGCTTACGGTTTAATTGGAGGAGAAGCCAATAAAATTGAACCAAATAAAAGAATGTTAAGTTCTATGTCCCCAACAATTGTAAAAAAAGATGGAAAAAACTTTTTAGTGACAGGAAGTCCTGGAGGATCTAGAATTATTACAACGACTCTGCAAGTTATTTCAAATGTGATTGATCATAATCTTAATATCTTAGCAGCTGTTTCTGCTCCAAGAGTTCATCATCAATGGTTACCAGATGAAATTCGTGTAGAAGAAGGTTTAAGCAGTGATACCATTAAACTTTTAGAACAAAAAGGTCACAAAGTAGTACAAAAAAAAGCAATGGGAGCTATTCAAAGTATCATGATAAAAGATGGTAAATTTTATGGAGGTGCTGATCCTAGAAGAAGTACATCAAGTGCTTTAGGATTTTAGAAATAAAAGATGGATAAGTCCATCTTTTATTTTTTGCCACTCATAACTTTAGAATAATTACTCGTAGCATCTTTTGCACCACCTAAATTTCCTGAGACTATAGCATATGTAACTACTACAGCTAAGATAATTAAAACCCATTTCATATATATTAATCCTTTTTCTTTCTTAAGACAAAAAGTTTGTTTATGTGTATGAATAATATAGCAAAATATTCTTTATTTTATAGTATGTTTTATTAATTTAGAAATATGATTGATTGTTTGTGAAGAATGTATTTGGTGACCCGTGATGGATTCGAACCATCGGCCACTTCCTTAAAAGGGAAATGCTCTACCAGCTGAGCTAACGGGTCACTTATAAAATGGTACTCCCAGCACGATTCGAACGTGCGACCTACGCCTTAGAAGGGCGTTGCTCTATCCAGCTGAGCTATGGAAGCAATTTTTTAGTCCTAAGACTAAAAAAGCTCTACATAAACAATGCGAACATTATTTATATAGAGCTTATGATGGTGCGGATGAAAGGACTTGAACCTTCACGCCGTAAAGCACTAGATCCTAAGTCTAGCGTGTATACCAATTTCACCACATCCGCATTAAGTGGTACTCCCAGCACGATTCGAACGTGCGACCTACGCCTTAGAAGGGCGTTGCTCTATCCAGCTGAGCTATGGAAGCATTAAAAACTAAAATATTTAAAAATGGGGTAAGTAACCGGGTTCGAACCGGCGACCCTCGGTACCACAAACCGATGCTCTAACCAACTGAGCTATACCTACCAACAAATTTAAAAATGGTCGGGGCGAGAGGATTCGAACCTCCGGCCCCCTGGTCCCAAACCAGGTGCGCTAACCAGACTGCGCTACGCCCCGACATCAAAAACAAAAACGCTTGTCTTGTTTTGTGAGAGGGATTATATAAGAATTGTACTTACATGTCAAGATAATTGAAGACAAATTTCAAAATTCTTTTGCTTTTGAAAAAATTCAAAAAAAAGACGGATTTTCTAAAAACAAATTTACAAAGTATAACTTTTATTTTTAATTAAATATTCTAGTGCAGAGCAAATAGTAACAACTTGTGCGTTTATACATTCTTCTTCACTTACGTTTTTACTATCTGGATAAACCTCTGTTGTTGTATTAAAAACAGCATTTGTAAAACCCGTACATAAACCCAAAGCTTTTATTTCATAATTAATGACGCCCTCTTGTGAAATGCTTTCGCCAATTATTCTATTGTATTTATCACTGGGAGCAATTTTAGTTACTTTTTTCACTTCTTTAATAATGGCCTCTTGAAAATCATGATTAGGAGCATTAACATCTCCTACTAAATAAAACCCATCAGGAATTTCCCAATCTTTTACTTCTATTCCATCACGTTTAGCTAAAGCAGGCCTATAAATAGTATTATCACTGTTGGTTGTTTCATGCAAATCCACATGCAATAAAAATTCACGTTTTAAAGAATTTATATACTCATATAAGAAACGGGCTTCTTCACTGCTGCTATTGGGAACAAAATTTCTATTAGGATCTATTGCTTTTGCATTCCAACGATTAATGCTTTCATAAGCCCAAGGACTGATACAAGGTACGATGATAAAATTAAAATACTCTAAATAGTTCTTACTGTTGGCTAAAAGAAAATCTAATGCTCCTTTAATACCACTTGTTTCATAACCATGTACTCCACCTGTAATTAATACACAGGCTTTCTTTTTATCAAAGTTTTTGGATTCAAGGGCATAAAATACATAGTTCTTTTCTTCTACATCTAAAGAAGCATAAGTCTTAATATTAAAAGAATCCGTACAGCCATCTAATTTTGACACTACCTCATCATGATAAGAGCGTTGTATTTTTTGTTTTTTATACCACTCTTGTATCTCTTTACTTTTCCATTTTTCTGCCATTGTTATTCCTTTTTCATCATTGAAGCTGTTTTAGGATTTTTTAGTAAATCATAAAAAACAGCCCATTTTTCTTTGTTACTTCCGTTTTTACAGTGTTTATTTATATATTCTTTAACAATATCTTCTCCCAAATTATAATTAATAATATATGAACGATGGGCTTTAATAAATGCCAAACGCTGTATGGATTTTTCTTTGTTGCTTAAATTGTATTTCATTAAAAGCTCTATTGCTTTTTCTTCACTAATAGTTTCATCAAGATATTGTTGCGCTATCATATTAACAGCATAAGAGAGTTTTTTAACTAGCTCCTGCACCTTATAATATAAAGCTGCTTTCTTTTTATCAATAAGAGCAAGAGGAAATAAAACATTCACTTCAAAATCTCTTTTACTCTCTTCATTAAAACATAAGTCTATTCCATAATTGGCACTTCCTTCTGCTAATAAAGACAAGGGAGAATAAAGAGTGTATACACTGTATTCAATAAAGCCTTTTTCATTAAATAAATGTTTCTCCATTAAAGAATTAAAAACATGGTGACCAGGATATGCTTCATGGCAGGCTAAATCAAGAGCCCTAGAGATATACATAGGAAAATCCGTATTAAGCTCAATCACACTATAGTTATTGCCCTTATACCAATTGTATGCACTCCATACCTGATCTTGCACATACCTTATCTCAAAGTTTTCGTTCTGCGCTAAGTTTATATGCTCTTTGCAACGTAAGCGACTCTCCCTCATTGCTGCTTTAAAAACAAGATTCAATTTATCTCTTGGAATTATAAAGTCTTGCATAAAATGATTCATAGCAGTATTTAAAGAAACAGGAGAGGATAATAAAAGGGAAAGCTCCTCTAAATAAGTATTTAGTATATCTTCGTCTATACTAGGAGAAACAGCATCATACAAGGCTTTTGATTCTTCATCAAAACGATGTGTTTTACCTTGAAGCATCTTAAGAAACGTACGTGCACTCAAAAGATGAAGGTATAAAAACTCTTTACGTCGTACCTGCGCTTCGTCAATTACAAAAGCATCTACTTTCTTAATTAAGCTATTAAAAGAAATTAGTAAATCCTCCAAAGAAATAAGAGTATCACTTCTTAATTCTTCTGGTCCATAATACGCATCTATATAATATTCATGATGTTTTCCAAGGGATAAAACAAGAGAAACATACTCACGGGCAAGTCTATTAAATGTCATAAAAAACCTTCTTAAAATTTTCTACATAATTCTATTCCAAGTAGGCTTAAGTAAAGAAGTATTTATAAGGAAATGTTGCTTGTTACTACTTAATAGGTGAAGGAATAGTAGACATAACAAATTGGAAGTATAAAAAAATGCACTTACTTTTATCTTAAGCTAGGCTAGTATTTGTTTTCTTACTAAGCTTACTTGTTTTTACCCCCACCTTTTCCATTTCCTCCGGCATTGTTATTTCCTCCACTGTTTCCTTTTCCTGTGCTGTTACCATTTCCAGAAGCATTTTCTTTATTTGCTTTTCCGGATAAACCCTCACTATTTCCTTCTGCTTTATTTGAATTTTTATTTGAAAAAGATTCGCTACCTCTCTTGCGTGAATTATCTTTATTTTTTCCCAGACCTAAAGTACCAGGATGTACACCGATTTCTTTGGCTATTTCTCCCCAACCCATACCTTGCTCTCTCATGCTATTTATTTCCTCTACTGTCGTACCTGAAGTATCAGATAAAGAAGAAATAGCTGTTTCCAAATCTTTTTGTGCTTGAGATAAGGCATCTTGGGCAGCACTTAATGTTTCTTGTGTTTCTGGATTTGGATTATTTGTAAAAGCTTCTTGCGCACTTTGTAAGTCCTCTTCTTTAGAAGCTACTTCACTTTGTTTGGAATCCACTTCTTCTTGGGCTGTATCGATATCCCCTTGTGCGTTTTCTTGCGCTGCGCTTGCAAGATTTTCAGCTTTTTGTGCTTGTGCTACAGAACTTAGCTCCGAGTTTTCGTGCTCTAATGCAAACAAAGGATTTATACACAATAACAAGCTACTTGTAATAGCGCTTAATACTAGTTTTCTCATAATATTCTCCTATTTCTTTTTTACATCTATGCTAATAAAATCGACATGTTCACCAAGAATATATTTTCTTTTATTTATTAAAAGTATTTTAGCTGTATCAAACCAGCTTAGTTTTAATCTTGATGAATCAATATTTGGATACTTCTTAAGAAGATACCTTTGAATACTTTTTGCTTTTTCTTTGGCCAATAAAATGTTGTTTTGTTGATATACAACAATATGAATGTTAATTTTTGTTTTTTTGTTTAATATTTTGCCCAATAGATTCAAGGAGCTATAGGATGAGCTATCAATCCTTGCTTCAAAATTTTCAAAACGTATATTTTTAAGTGTAAGAGTTCTTATACCTATAATATGATTTCTATATTCAAAACTTCCCAAAGTATTTAAAAAACGAACTGATTTTTGAGCGAGTAAGCCAAAAGGGTAATATTCTAAATACTTAAGCCATGCTAGTTTTTCCTCAGGCACTCTTCCTAGTTTGTTTAAAGACAAGGCTCTGTTATATAAAGAAGCATAATTAGATTTCTGAAGTTTAAGCGCTTTTCCATAGTACTTTAAGGCATTTTTGTATTCTTTAGCCTCATAATAGTTATGTGCTAAGTATGTTAATGACTGCAAATGATTTTTATTTATATTAAGCGCTTTTAAATAAGATTCTCGTTCTTTACTAAATTCTTTCTTACTGGAATAAGCAATACCTAACCAACTGTTATAATCCGCATTTTTATTATCTAAGGCTACAGCTTTTTTCAAATGAAGAAGCGCTTCTTTTTCATTATTCTTTAGCAAAAGAAAACGTCCATAATAATACTGTGCAGATGCGTCGCTATTATTCTGCTTTAGTTTATTTTTAAAATACTTTTCTCCACTGTCGTACTTTTTATGTTCTAAATAAAAATCACCTACTACTGTTTTTGTAATTGCACACCCCACAAAGAGGTTAAGTATTATAAATAATATCATTATATGAAGATTTTTTCTCATAAAGATCCTTTTTTAATGCTATAAGTAAATTATATTTGAAAAGATATTAGATAATAATTATACATTTACATTAGTTCTTAACTGTTTTAAAACTATCTTGTAAAACTAAGAAGTTTTAGTTCAACTTTAAGAACAAAAAATATCTAGAATATCAGCATTTTTATTTTTTCCTATCTTATGTTAAAATTCTTGTAAGAAAGAAAGGCAAAAATGTCACTAGTACCTCTTAAAAAAAGTCTTGAAATTGATAAGAACCTTTATGCTAGGAACCCCCATTTTGGCATGGATATTTATGCTAAGGATTTTGAAGTCAATTCTTGTATTATTTTAGAAAATAATGGAGAGGGATTAAATGGTATACCTATAAAGTGTGATTATTATGAACTGAACTTATCTCTTAGGGGTAAATCAACACGTCAAATCAATCAATTTGAGTATAAAATACCTCCTCATTCTTTACAACTAATACTTGCAAAAGATATGCACTCCTTTTTATATGAAAAAAGTAGTCATGAATACATTATTTTATTTGATGAAGATTTTTTAACAAATGAGATACAAGAATTAATCTTATTTCATAGAGAAAATCAGGCCTTAGCTCTTTTAGATACTTCTTCTTTTAATAAAGTACTTGAACTCTACAAACAAATTGATTGTGAATTTAAAAAGAAAGACATTAACTATATAAAATTTATTAAAACATTGTTAGCTCAAATTTTATATTTCTTAAAAAGAGAAAAACTTAATAAAAAAAAAGTAATCTATACAAGGCAAGAACAATTAGCAAATCAATTTTTATCTTTAATAGAAGAATCATTTTTAACAAAAAAAACCTTGCAAGAATATGCGTTCATGCTGAATATAACTCCTAAGTATTTAAGTAAGATTATAAAAGATACACATAACAAAAGTGCCCTATCTTGTATTCATACACGTATAATAAAAGAAATCCAGTACTTATTGTGTTATTCACATAAAAGTATTAAAGAAATATGCTCTTATTTAAACTTTAAGGATATTTCAACTTTAGGAAGATTTTTTAAAAAATACGAAAAAATTACATTAAAACAATACAGACTTAAATATCAAACGCAAGCCACAAAAAGGTAGTTTTGCACATAAATGCGAAAAATTTACCTTTATTTTATTCTTTTTACCAGTTATACTTTAAAAAAGGAAAAATATGATCTATGACCTAATTGGTATTTTGGGTGTTATTATGATTTTAATCGCTTATGCTTTAGTGCAATTAGGAAAACTTCATGTTAAGGATTTATCCTATTCTCTTTTAAATACTTTTGGTGCTTTTTTAATTTTAATCTCTTTGCTTATAGATTTTAATTTACCTGCTTTTTTAATGGAATTTTTTTGGTTAATTTTTTCAATTTTAGGAATATATAAATATATACAGAATAAGAATACAAAGGAAAAAAATGAATAATCTTGTAAACAAAGAAGACTTCCCTCTTACAAAAGACATCTCTTATGTCAATGCGGCTAATGTTGCATTGATGCCATTAAGTTCCTGTGATGTCATTACTTCATGGCAAAAAAATGTAGCCATTAATGGCTGCTTGGATTTTAATGACATAGCAGAAGAAACAGCTTATGATGGCCTTAGAAAAGAAGGTGCAAAACTATTTTCATGCGATGAAAAAGATATAGCTGGGGGTTCCTCTTTTTCTGAACTCTTAAACTCGGTTGCTTGGGCTATTATGCCACGAAAAGGTCAAAATGTAGTTAGCACTCAAATCGTTTTTCCAAGTACTTCTTTTTCATGGCTTAGAATTGCTTCTCATACCTCTTGTGAAATACGTTTTGTACAAGCTAAAAATTCTTATGTAAATATTGATGATATTATTAAACAAATTGATAAAAATACTTCGCTTGTATCTATTTCTCATGTTGAATATACAGGAGGACAGGTATATGATTTGAAAAAACTAGCAGATGCGGCCCATGAACATGGAGCTTTATTAGTAGTAGATGCTACTCAATCAGCTGGTGCTATTCCTATTAATGCCCCTTTAAGTGGAGCAGATATTATAATATCAGGGGCTTATAAATGGTTATGTGGACCCTTTGGAGCTGCTTTAATGTACATAAGACCCGAATTACAAACAAGTCTGGAACCAGGATTTGTGGGTTTTAGATCACATATAGATATGTGGGATTTAGATCCACAACGCATAACTTATGCTCCTAGTGCAAAAAGATTTGAAGCTTCAACCATGGCATTTGGATGTATTAAAGGACTAGAGGCCTCTATTAAATACCTAACAAATATAGGAATTTCTAGTATTTATACACATAATATGATTTTAGCAAACAAACTTTTAGAAGGATTAAATACGCTGGATGCAAACATAGCCTCGGCCCAAAATAAAGAAGAAAGAACCTCTATAATTACTTGTACTATTAATAATAAGGACACAGCTTATATTGTAAATGAATTAAAAAAAAGAGGTGTTATTGCACATAAAAGACAACAATACATACGTTTTTCACCTCATCTTTATAATAATATAGAAGATATTGATAAAATACTCCTATCCCTAAAAGAAATTATCAAATAAGTTTGTTCTCTTAGAGATACAAGCTTATTTACTAAAACTATTGTGTATTTTCATTTATAAATAATGCATACTCTTTTGAAAGATTGGTGAGTTCATAGGATATTATTTCAGGCGTATCGTAAGAATGATTTTCTTTTATTAATTTTTCTATTTCTTCATAATGTTCTTGTTTTGTTTTGATACTTAAGAGTCTTTCTTTGTCTACACAAAGTTTATTCGCCCAGGTATAAAAAGAGTTTATTTTACTTATTTGTATACAAGCAGCTAGTTTTTTTGTGATTAATAGTTTTGTCAGTTTTTTAGCTTCTTTTTTAGTACCTGTTGTTGTTTGAATGATTATATACATTTTATTTACAAAAATAAAGAGAGTAGAAAATATCTGCTAAATCTTTAGCATTTATTTTACCAAGTACAGCATCAACCATTACATCAGCTAAATTATCATCTTCAATTTCTATTTCATAGTCGTTTAATGATAAGTACTCTAAACCAACAGCAAGTCCAGTACGTTTATTTGCATCAGAAAAAGCATGGGATACTGCAATTGCTATTGTATATTTCG
>Ga0105355_10001330_pt1 | contig 22779 bp, 15 predicted proteins | sample GOMGulsemesocosm_2_FD_83508 | JGI IMG/M metagenome (GOLD analysis project Ga0105355, IMG submission 83508) | Methane-oxidizing microbial communities from mesocosms in the Gulf of Mexico - GOM9C Gulf of Mexico | ecosystem: Environmental > Aquatic > Marine > Cold seeps | place: Gulf of Mexico...
ATGAAGTAGGTAGTACAGAATTTAACTCTAAAGATATTATTAAACCAGTACTCAGTTTAAGAGAGGCAGAAATAGAAACCTCTGCTGCTGTTAAACTATTAAAGACTGAAGATGAAATGTTAGGTTCTCTTTTTGATGCTATGTCGTAGTTACACTAACCTTATATCCAAGTATTTTTAATTGATCAGCGAATGTATTCATTAGTTGATCATCTACCTTTCTTAACTGTTCAGCTTCTGGCTGCAAAGATTCCCTAGCAAGGCTGTACAACATAACTTTCTTAATCTTTGCTTCGTTGCTCTTTAGTAAATCAATATAAGCTTGGCGTTCTAATTCTGCATCCTTTGCTGATAAAAAATCAACCATACAAGTTTGCAAACTTGTCTCACATAAACTGCTGGCAATCCTTAAGTTTTCTATCGTTTTAGCCGTTGAGTGCTTACTATCATTAATCTTCTTTCTGCCTTCCTCTGTTGCACTATCTAATTTAAACCAGACTTGTCCTTTATATTTATTGAATGTTCTTAGACCTGCCTGAACATCAGCTTGGTGTATTAAGCTACCGTTAGTAATTAATACAAATTGGCTATTAGGTAAGACTTTCATCTCAGTAGCAACTCGAGCAATTAATTCTATCGCTCGATCAAAACCTTTTAAGCTCGTTGGTTCTCCATTACCTGAAATAGCAATATCCTTAATTACCTGATACTGTTTTGGTACTTGGTATTGCTTGTAAAAATCACCCTCTAATACTTGCTGTAAAAAAAATCGTAATTCTTGCTCTAATAATTGAAAATCCATTTCAGGTGCCGCACCACGCACTAAGTCAGGCACTTGGCAATAGACACAGCGCCAGTTACAAGCATTATTGGTATTAAAATTAATCCCAATAGACAAGCCTCCAGCTCGTCTAGAAATTACCGGATAAACATACTTTAAGCCTGCAATATCGCGACTGTGATCAGTTGTTGTTAATTTTTGACTCATGGCTATTAAGAATATGGATGATTCATGGTATTCTAACCGCTTCAAATTATTAATGCTTTATTGGAGTTAAATATGAGCGAAAGAATCGTAATGCGTACAGGTGAATCACTTGTTGCAGGTGGACCACCAGGAACTGCAGCTGAACCAGAAATCGTTATTGGTGAATTAGATGGACCAGTTGGTACAGCTCTAGCAACACTAACAGGCGACCAAGCTAGCGGTCACTCTAAAGTTTTTGCTATTTTAAACACTGATATTCAAGTACGCCCTGTTACTTTAATGGTTAGTAAAGTAACTGTTAAAAGCACACGTTATACAAATATCTTAATGGGTACTGTGCAAGCAGCTATTGCTAATGGCGTTTTAGATGCTGTTCGTGCTGGTGATATTCCTAAAGAAAAAGCTAATGACCTTGGTATTATTTGTTCAGTTTGGTTAAACCCAAGCGTTGCAACTGATGATAACTTAGATCACCAAATCTTATTTGATATTCATCGTAAAGCGACTGCTCAAGCAATCCATAAAGCAATGAATAATGAGCCAGGTATTGATTGGTTATTAGACAACCAAGATAAAATCACTCATAAATATTTCCAAATGGGTTTAGACGGTAAAATCTAATCTATTTGTAAAACGGCTACGGTAGGAATGTGTACTTATTCTAATAACACATTTCTTTCAATCCCCCTTTGTTAAAGGGGGAAGCTTTATTTTTCTATATTTTCAGGTGCAACCCTTAATACTTCCTCAATAGAAGAAATACCTTCTATCACCTTCTCTACTCCACTTAACCGCAAAGTTTTCATTCCATCTTTTAACGCTAGCTTAGTAACAATATTTGCATCACAAGTTTCAGTAATTTGTTTTTGAATATGCCCTGTATTCTTAAATAATTCATAAATCCCAATTCTTCCTAAATATCCTGTATTCCTACATACTTCACAGCCAGCAGCTTTATAGATAACATTTGGTTTTCTAATATTAAAGGGTTCAACTAAATCTTGCCATTGTGCATCTGTTACTTTGTGTTCACTTTTACAACTCGGACATAAAGTTCTAATTAGTCGCTGAGCCATCACCCCTAAGAGAGTTAGCTTAACTAAATAAGGTTTCACCCCTAATTCTAATAATCGTGTAATCGCTGATGGTGCATTATTGGTATGTAAGGTTGATAAGACTAAGTGACCTGTTAATGATGCTTGAATAGCCATTTCAGCCGTTTCTAAGTCTCTAATTTCCCCTACCATAATAATATCGGGATCTTGTCGCATTAAGGTTCTAATACCAGCAGCAAAATCTAAATCAATTTTTTTTTCCACCTGCATCTGATTAAAACTTGGTTCAATTAATTCTATTGGGTCTTCCACCGTACACAAATTTATCTCAGGCGTTGCCAAGTGTTTTAAGGTTGAATATAGAGTTGTTGTTTTTCCTGAACCCGTTGGGCCTGTCACTAGAATGATGCCGTGTGCTTGATGAGTCATATCATCCCACATCACTTGTTCCCTTTTATTAAACCCCAGCGCAGTAAAATCTTTTAATAACACTTCAGGGTCAAAAATACGCATGACAACCTTTTCACCAAAGGCTGTTGGCATGGTTGATAAGCGTAATTCAATCTCTAATTTTCCATTCAATGTTTTAAGCCGGCCATCTTGAGGTCGTCGCTTTTCTGCAATATCCATTCGCCCCAGAATTTTAATTCTGCTAATGACAGCACCCATAACTGGTGTGGGGATTTGGTAAACTTGATGCATAACACCATCAATACGAAACCTAACATTACTTTGGTCTCGCCTAGGTTCCAAATGAATATCACTAGCACGCTGATCAAAAGCATATTGCAATAACCAATTAACTAAATTAACGATATGTTGGTTATTTACTTCTAAATCACTTTTTTTACCAAGTTCTACTAATTGCTCAAGGTTATTTAATTGACCATTATTTTCAACGGCTCTATTAGATGCTTTTTTTACCGATTTAGAAAAATCGTACAACTCAGAAATATAACGTTTAATATCATCTGCATTTGAAAGAACACGTTTAAATTCTTTATTATGCAGATGATTAAGGTCTTTTTCCCATTCAAGTATAAAAGGCTCTGAAACGGCAACAGTAACAGTATCCCCTTCAACTTTCACAGGTAAAATATTAAACCTTTCAGCATAGGGCTGAGCACAAATTGAAGTGACGGCGGCAACATCAATTTTTAAGGGATCAATATAAAAGAAAGGTAAAGACACCTTAGAAGCTAACCATTCATTTAGCTTTTCTTTGGTGAAATTCTTTCTTAGATGACTGCCTTTCTCTGCCTGATAATCACAAAGAACATCCACCACATTCTTTTCTCTATTTTCCCAACGAGCAGAATAAAGTCTAATTGCTTCCTCTTCTGTTGTTGAAATCAGTTGATCATTATTTAACCAGCCTAAAACTTCTTCAACCGTCAGTTTCCTTTCTGAATCTAAATTTATTTGTGTCATAGTTTCCCTTAGGAACGTGTATGGAATAACTCCCCGAAATTATAACGTAGGATTTTTGTTTCAGGTGAAATGATCTCATGAGGCGCATAGCAAGCTACGCAACGAATGAGATCATTTCACCTGGAGCAAAAAGACAAATTAGAAATCGGTAAGTTGTTTCATGCACGTTCCTTAACTATAAAAAAGCCCCGTATTAACGAGGCTCTTTTAATTTATCTAGTTCAATTTCCAATCAATGGTTTTACTTTTATTTTCATTAGGGTCTGGACTCACTGATCCTGCCTCTAATGCTTCAACACAGAGTTTAAAATCTTTAAATAAATGTTGCTCTGGAACTAGGTTTGGAATTAAACCAATATTTTCTAACATATCTTTAGGCTGATCTTGAAGATCCGTAATTAAAACGATAACCCCTTTTTCCTGTAAAGCTAAAACGGCATCTTCAATAGCATAAATACCGGATTGATCAATATACGGTACTAATCTCATACGAATAATTACTACCGTCACTTCAGGTAATGCGGCCACCATTTCTTGTAGCTTTGAAACAAAACCAAAGAAGATAGGACCATCGAAATGTTTGATAAAAACTTGATTACTTATTTTGTCTGAAATATCAGTTTCATCAGGCCATGCCTCTTCTCTAGAAAAACTACCGACAGAACCTATTGAAGATTTAGTTTCGACAATATCACTCATTTTCTTCATAAAGAGTACAGATGCCAATACCATACCAACTCCAACTGCTTGTAGTAAATCGACAAAAACAGTCATCGTTAATACAACCATCATAATCACTGAATCAGTACGAGGCACACGAGGAATATGTTTAATTCCTTTGTAATCAATAATGCCAATACCTACGGTAATCAGAATACCGGCTAATACAGGAAGTGGAATTAACTTGGCATAAGCACCCGCACCTAATAATACGATTAATAAGGCAAGCCCATGGATAACGCCTGATAACCGTGTTTTACCACCAGAGTTAATATTAACCACAGTTCGCATAGTTGCCCCCGCACCTGGGATACCACCAATCATTGCAGCACCGATATTACCTAAGCCCTGACCAATCAACTCTCTATTACTATTGTGCCGAGTTTTAGTCATATTATCAGCAACAATCGAAGTCAATAATGAATCAATCGTCCCTAAAGCAGCCAGAGTTAATGCAGGAATAACTAACAACATTGGATGACTCCAATCTACATTAGTTAATGAATCAAATTGTAGTGCAGGTAAACCTTCGGGAATATCACCAATAATTTTGACATCTAGCCCCATCATAGTAGAAACAACAGTTAAAAGAATCAAAGCGACTAAAGCACTTGGAATTAATTTTGTGATGCGGGGAAAAATATATATAGTTGCTATAGTTGCAACAGCTAAACTAACTGATGCTAAATTAATATCATTAACAATTGTTGGTAATTCTGCAAAAATATCTAATATTTTCTTAGGTGATGAGTGGCCTAGAAAAGGAAAAACCTGCAATACGATAATAATAACGCCAATCCCACTCATAAAACCAGAAACCACTGGATATGGCATATAACGAATATATTGGCCTATTTTAAAGACACCCAGCAGAATTTGAAAAACACCAGATAATAAGAAAATAGCAATAATAGTCCCTAAAGCAGCTTCAAGACTACCACCATGAGATTCTATCGCAGAAGAGATAACAACAGCAGAAACCACTGTCATCGGCCCTGTAGGACCACTAATTTGAGTGGGTGTACCACCAAACCAGGCCGCAATCATCCCTATTGCAATTGCACCATACAACCCTGCAATTGCCCCCATCCCAGATTGTAAACCAAAGGCTAAAGCTAATGGTAAAGCAACTACACCTGCAGTTAATCCACCAAAAAAATCACCTCTCAAATTAGAGGTATCCATTAGATTCTTATTATTCATATTTTTAAAACAAAAAAGGGTAAAGGTAAATGGTATTGATTAAAGGACTTTAAATATCAACAAAATAAGGGTGTGCCTGCTGTGTTTTCTGAATTGTATTTTTATAGACCTCAAATGAGCCATTAAAATACTCTGTATTCATCAGCAAAGCCACCCTCCTCTGCTACAAAATCATTATAAGCATTAATCGCATTTTTATTTTCTTCTAACCACTTAACAGACTCAACCTTAGCAAGTTTTTCTTTTAAAGCATCTTCTAGAGTTGCTGATAAATTTATATCTAAAGCCTTAGATTTTTTTAAAAGATCACTGTTCACACTGAGATTTGTCGCTTTTTTGGGAGCATTACACTCTCCTCATACCATTATGCGCATTAATATGCGTATTTTAAAGCTTAAATAGTTTCTGTCAATTAACATCTATTACCCATATCCACACTTAGAAAGTTGGCATAGAGCAGCAACCATTGGCTCCTAAAGACTTACAAAAAATACTCGCTTAACCTATGGGTGAAGCTAAGATTTTTTGCTAGCCCATAGAAACCAAGGGTCAGTATTCTACATCCAATTTCTAAATGTGGATATGAGCATTAATTTTCTCTAACAATGTTTGAAAATTAAATACTTCAACAAGTTGTTGTAAGTTATCAGCTAATTCATGATCAATTGCTTTAATCTTACTTATAATAACAAGACTTTCTTCCACATCGAGGCTTGTTGCTGCATTAGTTAGGTTTGTTAATAATTTTTGAGGAATTTTATGTATTTGTTGCTCATCAAATTTTATATATTCAGCATCATTTTTAATACCTTCTGCTTCATCATAAATATATTGAACACCTAGGTACTTCTCCATACATGAAAAAATCTCTTCATCCCGATAAGGCTTATTAACTATTTCACTTGCTCCTGCTTTTAATAAAATTTTACGTTCCTGATCAAAAACAGAAGCCGTCACCGCTACAATATTCACAACATCGCCACCTGGCAAGGCTCTTATCCGTTCAATAGATTCAATTCCATCCATAACAGGCATACGTCTATCCATCCAGATAAAATCAGGTTTCCAATTTCTAAATTGTTCTACGCCTTGTAGGCCATTTTCAGCTTCTCGAACATCAAACCCAACTGATTCTAATAAGCGCTTTAATAACAAACGATTTTCAAATTGGTCTTCCACTATTAGAATGCGGTAATTTTCTTGCCCTGGAGCTATACCAATCACTTTATGAGTTGATTTTGGTTGAATAGATAATATTTGCTCTTCAGCAACCTTTTTCACAGGAACTTTAACTTGAAATGTAGAGCCAATACCTAATTCACTCTTTACTGAAACCTCCCCTTTCATCAAACTAACATATTGTTGAGTAATGGCCAGACCTAACCCTGTACCTTCTTGTTTTGCTTGCTCACCTACTTGCATAAACGAACTAAAAATCGATACCAATTCATCTTCTGCTATACCACGTCCTGTATCTTCAACTTCAAAAGACAAAAGTATGTTAGTTTCATCACACTGTTCAAGTGTATTCAATCGTAAAACAACCTTTCCTGACTCTGTACACTTTATAGAGTTACTTAACAAATTAACTAATATCTGCCTTATTTTTGCAGAATCGCTATCAATATAACGAGGAAATGATGAAGACTGATCAAACTCCAAAATTAATTGTTTCTTTTCTGCCCTTTCATGCATCATATCGATAATATCTCGGATCAATACACCCAAATCAAAAGGTGCATTTTCTAGCGTCACACGTCCTGATTCAATTTTTGCCATATCAAGCACATCATTAATTAAATTGAGTAAATGATGACCACTCTTATTAATAATATCTAAACTTTCTTTTTGACTAGAAGTTACTAAAGGGTCATCACGCATTAATCGAGAAAAACCTAATACTGCATTCATCGGGGTACGAAGCTCATGACTCATATTTGCCAGAAAAACACTTTTTGCTCGATTAGCCAACTCAGCTTTATCTTTCGATTTTTCAAATTCAACACTCAAGTTCTGCAAATGATGGTTACTTTCTTCCAATTCTTTAGTACGCTGTTTCACATTGTTTTCTAAACTTTCATTCAGGTTAGATAATTCATCTTTAGCTTTTTTTACCGTAGACAATGCTTTATCACGTTCATTTTCTCGTAACTTAATCTGCTCACGCATAGTATTAAAATCACCTGCGAGTCGACCAATTTCATCCTTCTTTTTAATACTCAATCGAGTATCATAATGCCCTTTTGATATTTCTTTAGTGGCCCAAACCAAATTACTCAATGGTTTGATCACAATTTTTCGGATCATTAATTCTACAAAAACAAAAAGAACAAGACTCAGCACTACCATTTTGGTAATAATTGTAATTTGTTTTATTTGTAATTTTTCTTCAATAAATCGGGTACTTAAATAAATTTCAACTTGCCCAATTTTCTGAATACGATGAAAAACATCACCTTGTTTAAAGATGTAACCAGCAGCAATTTCTTCGGTCTCCTGCTTTGAAATTTTCCAATTTTCATCCCTCCCTTGCTTAACAATTAAATTATCTGCACCCTTAACAATAACTGCTTGAAGATAATCATCCATCATTTCTGTGGTGATAATTTTAGTAATCCATCTCTCATCCATTTCCCATAAAGGTAATTCTAAATTTTCAACCAAACGACTTACTGTTCTCTGTCCAGTATTTTCGAGTTCATTGTATAAATTTTGTTTTACTTTACTGTACTCAATTGCCCCTTGAATGCCAAAAATGGAAATAACAAGTAAAAGTAAATAAACTGAGATTTTGGTTTTTATGCTCGACATTAAATTTATTCTGAATTTTCAAAATTATAAAGATTATTAAAATGCTCCAACTCAGAAAACCAGTCAGTAGGCAAATCAACATGTCCATTATATTTTTTTATAATTGATTGATACTCTCCATTTTCAATCAGTGTAGATAAAGCTTTTCTAAGTTTAATAGCAATAATTTTGGCATTCGGTTGTTCTTCACTCAACATAATTGCAATAGGCGATATAGAGTTTACGACTTCAATACCAGAAAAGTTTTCTTCAATGTTGCGATATAACGTATGTAAAGTCTGTTGAGCAACTAAACGAATTTCCAAAGCTAGATCAATCCTGCCCAATTTTAACTTTTTAAAGATAGACTTTTGGTTATAGCTGGTTTCAAAATGAATACCTTGTTTTTCAAAAACAAGCCTGTCAATTAAAGTACCTTTAAGTATGCCTATTCTATATTGCTTAAGATCATCCCAATTTCGTATAACTATTTCAGATTTATGGTTAGGCTTATAGTAATGGAATGCACTTCGATAAATAGCAATGGGAATAATACTTACAAAATCACCTTCTTCTAGGTAAAAAGCGGGGTTGCCTAAATCATTATTTTCAGTGTCTTCAATAAGACGATTAAGAGGTTTAAAGCTGATATTTGTTTGTACACCCGCTAATATAGACATTTCCTGTAATATTTCACCACACATACCATAAGCAGGCATATTTTCGGACCAAAAAGGCGGGCTTTCATTAGCACCAAATTCAACAACTTCACTAAAACAAGAAAAGGGCAATAACAGCCCCCATATAAAAATTATTTTTTTTATTGAAAATTTAAACAATGGCTTATAACGATTAGTTTAGGTATTTTATATATGACTCAAGCTTCACATCGCTACCTAAATGGTTTTGTAAAATAGATTTAAATTGTCCATTAGCCATTATTTTTCGCAATCCTATTTTGAAACTCTTAGCAGCATCAATACCTTCTGGATGCTTTTTATTAAAAGAAATACCCAGTACAAGCTTACCTGCTTTGGGTTGCATCTGCTTAAACAAAGACTTTTCTTTTGGTAAATATTGTTCAATACTTGTTTCTACAGTGCGTTTATTTCCTCGGATAAAATCAACTTTGTGTGATTTCATCTTTTTTAACAATGCAGCTAATCTACCATAACTAATATTAATACCAGCCTGCTTGTATTTTTTTACATTAATACCTTTTTGAACACCCATTTTTTTATTGTTAAAAGACCCTAAATTTCCATTCCAACTTAGGGTCTTTTCAGCATTTTCTTGATAGTAATAATAAAATTCGTCCACTGTTAAAATAGGAATAAAAATTGATTTATTTTTAGCTTTTTTACCTAAATTAAAATCCCCTCCAATAATTGCAAGTGCATTTTCTTGCACAAAATAATATGTCACCATATTCAATGAAGGTAAAATATTAATATCACCTTTTATCTTTTCTAGTTTTAATACAGTTTCTATTAGTTCAGTTAACAAACCTCTATTCCTTATATTACTATCTAAAAAAGGTGTTAATTCAACTGCATGCATTTGGTTGGCGTTATCAACAAACATGTTAGGCGAAACTCTAGGGCCAGTAGCCATGCTTGAGCTAGAATAAATAAGTAAATACAGTAATAAAAATTGTGTCAGTTTATTTTTCATAATTATCACTCCATTAGTCAGCTATTGCCGAAGTTGAAAGTGCTGTTATTTTATCCCACAACCCAAAATGAGCACCAAAGGGTGAAGTTTGAGATAAAAAGATAGTCACTGTCTGCTCTTTAGGATTAATACTAAAACGGGTTGAGTAATACCCCGCCCATTCGTAAACACCTTTATCCCCACTATCTACGTTATGACTTCTATCTTGTTGTATAGCAAAGCCTAAACCAAACTTCCAGCCATGACTGTGTAATAACGTTGCATCATGCTTTCCACTGTGATTTGTGGCAGTCATTAACTCAACTGTTTTTCTACTTAACAATCTAACCCCATCTAACTCACCATTGTTAAGAAACATTTGTGCAAATCTAAAATAATCATAGGCAGTAGACAAAACACTCGCGCCTCCTGATAGATATTTACCTGAGGTTTCATAAGCATCATTCGGGCATAAAGCAAGGTCACCGTCAATTAATGGCCCAGTCACCCTCTCTAACGAGCCTTTCCAGTCGCTATTCCAGTCAGCAGCTAAACGATTTAATTTATCTTTAGGGATATAAAAATGACTATCGTGCATTTTGAGTGGCTCAAATATCTCTGTTTGCACAAACTGATCAAATTTTAGGCCCGAAACTACTTCGACTAAATAGCCTAATACATCAACCGACAAACCATATTCCCACGTTTCACCTGGCTGAGCATACAAAGGAAGTTTAGCTAAGCGCTTAACCATGTCGCCTATTGTTTCATCAGGTCTACAAAAACCATCTGTAATACCTGCATCACGATAAAAACTAATAACTTGTTCTCGTTTATCATTAGGAAACCAGCCTGTAGACGCTAAATACAAGATACCCGAAGTGTGAGTTAAAAGATCATGAATAGTAATATCACGTTTAACTGGAACCAGTTTATAAGCAAAGTCACTTCCTTTTGGTAACATTTCTATCACTTTTTGGTTTTTAAACTCAGGGATATACTTTGAAACAGGATCAGAAAGTAACAATTTACCTTGTTCATAAAGTAACAGAATAGCGGTACTTGTTATTGGCTTTGTCATAGAAACAATTCGAAAAATTGAATCTGCTTTCATTGGCTTATTTATATCAGCTAGACCAGAAGGCTGAAGGTAAGCAATTTTGCCTTTTCGTGCAATTAAGGTGACAGCACCGGCTATTTTCTTGTCGCTAATATGCTGATCTATCAGATAATCAATACGTTGTAATCGTTTCGTCGATAAACCAACTGTTTCAGGTTTAACTTTATCAATACTCAGAGCAAAGTTGCTATAAATCAAACAAAAAAAACCTAATAATATAACTATTCGTTTCATAAATAAATACCTACTTGATTAGCAAAAGTTTTATCTAAATTTGTGGTTAATCGATAAAAAATCATCAAAAGATGCAAAAAATAAATCAATCAACTCAGGATCAAAATGCTTTCCTCGCTGTTCTTTAAAATATTCAATAATTTTCTCCATAGGCCATGCTTTTTTATAACAACGATCGCTACCTAATGCATCAAAAACATCTGCGATTGCACAAACACGACCTGCTAGGCTAATTTCAGTACCTTTAATACCGCGGGGATACCCTGTGCCATCCCATTTTTCATGATGTTCTAAAGCAATTGATGCTGCAACCTTAAATAAAGACCTTCGAGAAACTGACAACATTTTATATCCCAATGCACTATGCGTTTGCATAATGGCCCATTCATCAGCGGTAAACTTACCAGGTTTATTCAAAATAGTATCAGGAATAGCGACTTTACCAATATCATGCATAGGTGAGGCTTGTTTTATTATCCATGCATCTTCACTTCCAGCTAGGTACGCCAGTAAATAGCAATACTCTGCAACCCGTTTAATATGCATGCCAGTTTCATGTGATCTACTTTCACAAATTTCCCCCATGGTATAAATGACTTCTCTTTGAGTATCAATTATTTCCTGCGTTAAGTCTTCAACTTTATCAACACCTTCCTGGATTTTTTCCTCCATTTCATTTTGGTAAGATTTTAATTGCAAATGAGTAGAAACCCTTGCTTTAACTTCTTCAAATTGAAAAGGTTTAGTAATATAATCCAGACCACCAACTTGAAAGGCTTTTAGCTTGTCATTTATATCGTCTAAGGCGCTAATAAAAAGAACGGGGATATCTTTTGTTTCTGCATTACCTTTTAATATAGAGCACACCTCATAGCCATCCATTTCAGGCATTTTAATGTCTAATAAAATCAAATCTGGCTGCTTGGTTTCTACTGCTTTTAGAGCTAGCTTACCGCTTGTAGCAGGGCGGACTTTATAACCTGCTTCTTTTAGAATGTTTGATAACAATTGTAAATTCTCAATTGTGTCATCAACAATTAAAATATCTGCGAGATTCTTTAACATAACAAGTTTAATTATCTTATAAAAAACAAGGTTTCAGTAATAAACTATAGACTACTTTTTCAAGTAAGTTTCATAAAAAGTTCTTAAATTAATTGAAACTAACTATAACATTCACAATATACTGTCATGATTTATACATACTGTCCGGCACACCATCCAGAAGCCCAAGCCCATTGAAAATTATAACCTCCTAACCAACCAGTTACATCTAACACTTCACCCACAAAATACAAACTATTCACTGTTTGGCTTTGCATAGTTTTTGATGACATTTCAGAACAATCAACACCCCCTAAAGTCACTTCAGCTGTACGGTAGCCTTCCGTTCCATTAGGTTTTATTTTCCAACAACTTATACTTTGTACGATTTCATCCAATTGTTTGTTAGAAATATCTTGTAATGACAAAGCCAATAGTTTTTGATCAATTAATACTTCAACCAATCGCTTTGGTAACAATTCAGACAAAATAGTTTTTAATTGCATTTTGACTTTGTTACTTCTTTTTTCTAATAAGTTTTCAGCTAAATCTAATTCTGGTAAAAAATTTACATTAATTGTCTCACCAGCTTTCCAATACGATGAAATTTGTAAAATAGCTGGCCCACTTAATCCGCGGTGAGTAAACAACATATTTTCTTTAAAGCTTTGTTGTTGATTGCTCACCACACAAGGTACTGCAATACCTGATAAGGCTGAATACTTGTCTTTATCACCAGGTTGTAAAGTAAAAGGTACTAAAGCAGCACAGACGGGTAATACATTAATATTAAACTGTTCTGCTATTTGGTAACCAAATGCGGTAGCCCCCATTTTAGGGATTGATAACCCCCCAGTTGCAACAACAAGTGATTGGCATTGAATAGTTTCTTTTTCAGTATCTAATTGAAACGCTTGTTCTGATATTTTAGTCGTTTTTTTAATATTACAATTAAGTTGAATCTTAACCCCAACTTTTTCACATTCGGCCAGTAGCATATTTAAAATATCTTTTGCACTGTCATCACAAAATAACTGACCATGGCTACGCTCATGAAAAGGGATTTTATATTGATCAACCATCGCCAGAAAATCCCATTGGGTGAATCGACTTAAGGCTGATTTGCAAAAATGAATATTTTGAGAAATAAAGTTTTCAGCATCCACTGAATAATTTGTAAAATTACAGCGGCCACCACCTGACATTAAGATTTTTTTTCCTGCTTTATTAGCATGATCTAACACCAAAACACTGCGCCCACGTTTTCCAGCTTCAATCGCACACATTAAACCTGATGCTCCCGCACCAATAATAACTACATCAATTTTCTTCATTCTGCCATGTCATATCTAAAAAATTAAAAACTGAGCATTCCACACAAGAGTAAACTATTATTTATATACACAGTCCTATTCTTAATCATGACTATATTACAAACCACAACTTGTCTTTTGGAGGCTTTAGCCTAGCATGATTCAGGCGAGGCTAAAGAGACTGTGAAAGTATTCTGCTTTTGACCTCCCCCTTTGGAAAAGGGGGATTGAGGGGGATTTTACAAAACAATAACTCATTGATATTACAATGAAATGTTTTTGTAATAAAATCTCCCCCAGCCCTCTTTTCCAAAGAGGGGAGCTAAACCCAATATTTTCACAGTCTCTAAAGCCTCACTTCCACGCTGAAAATTGTTTTGCTTAGTATGAACCTATTTTCAACACAAGCTGTGGTTTGTTTATAACCATATTCTTAATCATTTCCAAACCCAATGGTAAGGCGCTCATAATGGATGAAATTGGTTCTCACTACCTCATGGATATTTTAGCATTATTACTGGCAACAGTAGTTGTAGTCCCTATTTTTCATGCTATACGCCTTGGAGCTATTCTAGGGTATCTAACAGCTGGGGCAATTCTAGGGCCATGGGGGTTAGGAATTATTACTGAAGTTGAAGAAATTCGCCATCTTGCTGAATTTGGCGTTATTTTCCTGCTCTTTGTCTTAGGTATTGAGCTAAAACCAGATAAATTATGGCAAATGCGAAAACAGGTAATAGGCTTAGGATTAAGTCAATTATTAATAACTGCTTTAATACTTTATCTAATTTCATTAGGTTTAGGTGTATCACATCCTAATGCTATTATCATCGGCTTCGGCCTTGCTCTGTCCTCCACAGCATTTTGCTTAAACCTGTTAGCAGAACGAGGGGGGATTGCTACCGTAATGGGGCAAATGTCTTTCTCCATTTTATTGTTACAAGATATCGCCGTTGTACCATTGCTTGCATTAGTTTCCATGTTGGCAGGGGGGGATATTAATGCAACTGAATCAGGTATCAACTTACTTTATGCCATCACAGCTATTGTTGCCTTACTTCTTATAGGCCGTTATTTACTGAACCCTATTTTAGATAAAATTGTTGCAAGCCAAGACCCTGAAGTTTTTGTTGCTGTTGCCGTTTTATTGGTGCTAGGTGTAGCTTGGATCATGGAACAAGTGGGTTTATCAATGGCATTAGGTGCATTTCTCGCAGGGTTAATGCTAGCTGAATCTCATTATAGACACCAAATTGAAGCAGATATACTGCCCTTCCGTGGCATATTACTGGGTCTATTTTTTATGACTATCGGTATGGGAATTGATTTTGGCCTGTTATTAGATAAATTCAGCTTAATTATAACTTTAACCTTTGTGTTAATGACTGTTAAAGCCACTGTTATTTATTCATTGGCAAGAATAAGCGGTAAACGTCACGACATCGCGATACAAACAGGCTTATTACTTTCTCAAAGTGGTGAGTTCGGCTTTGTTATGTTTGGGTTTGCCGCTGCATCCGGTATTTTAGACCCTCAAATAAGCCCGATTTTAACGCTTATTATTGCTTTCAGCATGGTACTAACGCCTTTTGTAGTAAAAATATCAAATAGTCTGCTATTAAAGTTTTATATCCCAAAAATACCAGAAATACCTACTAATAAATTTATTGAGGACTCTAAAGGTCACGTTATTTTAGCGGGCTTTGGTCGCGTAGGTGCAAGGGTGGGTGCTATTTTAAATGCTGCTGGACTGTCTTACATTGCGATTGATATGGATCAAAAAAGAATAAAAGCTGCCAGAGCACAAGGCTTTCCCGTTTTCTTTGGTGATGCTTGCAATGTAAAAGTACTCCGTTCTGCAGGCGCTGAAAAAGCAAAAATGATTGTTATTGCCTTAGATAAAGCGACAAATATTGACAAGATGATTCCACTCATACGCCAGCATTACCCCGACTTACCTATTCATACTCGTGCGGTAGACAGACAGCATTGTGCTGATTTAATTAGTCAAGGCGTAAGCAGCACCGTATCAGAAACCTTAGAGATCAGTTTACGTCTCACCGAAGAAGTTTTATCCGATAGTGGAATAAAAAATCGAATTATTAAAAAAGTGATTAATGAATTTAAAGAGGATTACTATCAAGATGTTGTACAAAAAGTAACTGAAAACAAAGTGGTAATGGGTGAGTTAAGACATTAATTATATTAATGCCTTTCACCCTTACTGCATAAGTATCTTTTTAACTTTATAGGTATCTACATTTACAGATTTATTTATAGGGCCTTATTAAACTATACTATAGATAACATTAACTCTTCTTTTAGCCAACAATTAATCCTGTAAAAACCTATAGAATATGAATTTAACTGGCTTTAAACTAATATCCAGTTTTATGATACAGCTATAACAAGTTCTTCCATAAGTGGCTTATGGAAATTTTCTACAATATTAGTCAACCTAACCACTTTTACCTACCTGTCTACTCAGGAATATTCATGAAGTACACTAAAAAAATGATACTTTCCAAGCTATTATTTTTATGGCTTATCATTTTTATAGCCTTTCCTTCTAATGCTGAGCAGTCCCTTAAACTGGGTGTACTAGCCTTTCGTCCTAAGGAACAAGCCCTCGAGCAGTGGAAACCACTTGCTTTATATCTTACAGCTCAGTTAAATCGTAATGTTGAAGTATCTACATACAGCTACCCAGAACTTGAAACAGCCGTTTCTGAAAATAAACTTGATATTGTATTAGCTAATCCAGCCTTTTATATTTTACTACGTCACCGTTATAGTTTATCAGCCCCCCTTGTTACTCAAATTACCAGAAAAGGTACTCATCACCTGACCGCTTTTGGTGGTGTTATTTTTACTCGCTCAGATAAAAATACAATTAAATCCCTTGCTGATCTTGATAAAAAGCGTGTTGCTATTACAAAAACTGGGTCATTAGGTGGTTATAAAATGCAAGCCTATGAACTATTCAATGCAAACTTACCCCCAATAGAAAAAGACCAGCAAGTTATTACGGGGATGCCACATGACTTAGTTGTAAACTCTGTATTATCAGGTCAAGCAGATGCAGGGTTTGTTCGAAGCGGTGTACTAGAAGCAATGGCTGATGAAGGTAAAATTGAGCTAAAGCAGTTCAAAATCATTAATAGCCAAAACTTACCTTCCTATCCTTTTAAGGTCTCAACCCGTGTTTATCCAGAATGGCCGCTCGCAGTAATGCCAAGAGTTGATGACAACTTGTCTCGGCAGATTACTATTGCTTTATTATCACTACCAGAAAATAATTTTGCCGCTATTAAAGCTAAAATTTATGGCTTTACCGTTCCCGCTAATTATATAGATGTCGAAACTCTATTACGTCGTTTACGATTAGAGCCGTTTAATATTTCTCCAGATATTACTATTGGTGATTTGTGGTCTAAATATTTCTATTGGATTATAGCGATTGGCCTATTAACATTTTCACTTTTTATCATTGGCTTACGGTTACTTATTCAGAATAGGCTGGTGCAAAAAAGTAAACAAGCCATTCAGGTTTCAGAACAACAGCTTAACTATGTCATTAATGGTGCTCAACTAGGTTACTGGGATTGGGATTATAAATCTGGAAAGCATATTGTTAATGAGCAATGGTTATCAATGCTTGGGCTATTTCCTCATAATATAACTAATCATATCAGTGACTGGGATAAATTAATTCATCCTGATGATAGGCAAGCAATACTGGATATAATTAAAGCACATATAAATTCTGGAACAGCTTATATATCTGAATTTAGGATGAAACATGCAGATGGACATTGGGTCTGGATTCAGAGAGCTGGTGCCGTTGTACAATATGATAAAACAACACATGAAGCCATTCGACTTTGTGGAACCCATCAAGATATATCTCTACGAAAGAAAACAGAAGAAAAACTAAAACTTTTAGCCAGTGTCTTCAGTGATGCTCATGAAGGTATTACAATTACTGATACAAATAAAAATATTGTCGATGTTAACCCAGCTTTTTATGAAATAACGGGGTATAGCCGCAATGAAGTAATAGGAAAAAACCCAAAAATACTTAGTTCAGGAAAACAGGACCCTACTTTTTATGCTGATATGTGGCAACAAATCAATAAAAATAGTTTTTGGAAAGGCGAACTATGGAATCGTAAGAAAAATGGTGAAATCTATGCTATTTCAGTAAGTATTTCTTCTATAGAAGATAAAAACCATAATATTATTAACTATATCAGTGTATTTACTGATATTACCAATAGTAAACAGCAACAAGAAAAACTTCACCTAATGGCTCATTATGATGTGTTAACAGGCCTACCTAACCGTGTTTTATTTGTAGACCGTTTTCGCCAAGCCATCGCCCATAGTAAACGCTCTACCAATCAATTAGCTATCTGCTTTCTTGACTTGGATAAATTCAAGCCTATCAATGATAACTATGGCCATGAAGTAGGTGATGAACTTCTGGTTGAAGTCGCAAAACGAATAAAATTATGTATTCGTGAAGAAGATACTGTATCTCGACAAGGTGGTGATGAGTTTGCGCTTTTACTTAATGATATTAATTCTATTACTCAAGTTAAACAAACATTAAAACGAATTCATGACACGCTTTCTCAACCTTATTTAATTAACAATAATACCCATAATATATCTGCTTCCAGTGGAATAACCATATATCCATTAGATAAGGGCGATATTGATACTTTATTACGCCATGCCGACCAAGCAATGTATCAAGCGAAGCAAACAGGCAGGAATCGTTACTTCATATTTAATACTGAGCAAGACCAAGAAGTTACTCAAAAACATCAGCAACTAAATAAAATTCAACAAGCTCTTAAAATGGATGAATTTGAACTTTATTACCAACCTAAAGTAAATATGCTCACTGGAGATGTTATTGGTGCCGAAGCTTTAATACGCTGGAATCATCCTGAAAAAGGTCTTATTCCTCCTCTTGATTTCTTGCCTCTTATTGAAGAAACAGAATTGGAAGTTTTGCTAGGAAGTTGGGTTATCAATGAAGCTTTAAATCAGCTTAGTAACTGGAAAAAGAAAAATATTGAACTGGAAGTCAGTGTTAACATTTCTTCCTATCATTTACAAACTTCCTCTTTTCTCACCACCCTTAATGAATTATTAGCTAAATATCCTCATGTAAGTACAGAATATTTACAACTAGAGATTTTAGAAAGTAGCTCATTAGGAGACCTGAAGGTAATTAGTAGTATCATCAAAACCTGTATCAATACCTTAGGGCTTAACATCGCACTTGATGACTTTGGTACAGGCTACTCATCTCTCACTCACCTGAGAAATTTAGCTGCTAAAACTATAAAAATAGATCAAACCTTTGTAAGAGATATACTCGATGACCCAGATGATTTCTCTATTATCGAAGGAGTGATTGGACTCGCAAACTCCTTTAATCGTAAAGTTATTGCAGAAGGTGTTGAAACAGTAGAACAAGGATTAATGTTGCTTATTATGGGCTGTAACAATGCTCAAGGTTATGGTATTTCTAGGCCAATGAGTTCGTCTGCTTTTCAAGACTGGTTAAGTAACTATACGCCTAATAAACAATGGCTTGAATACGCTAAAAACATACCTAAGACACAAGAGGAAAAGCAAAAAGAGTTGTTTAGATTAATTTTAGATAAATGGCAACAGAGCTTTGAAAAAAATATATTATCCTCACCTGACAGCATTATTCCGGAGCAATGGCCCATATTAAAAAGTACCAAGTGTCATTGTGGAATTTTAATAAAACAGAAACATTTGATTGGAAACAAATCACAGCAACAATTGAAAGAAATACATAACAACATGCATAACATCGCCAATGATTTATTAAAAAAGTATCAGGAAGGTGAAGTTGAAAATGCAAGAAATGGTTTAAAAGACTTAAACCTATTAGTAGATAAAATGCTTAGTTCTTTTACTCACTGTAAATAATCTAAAACATATGGATAATATAACTAATAAGTAGAATAGCAACCTACCCTACTTATTACATATAAGTAATTATTTTTCAGCTTTTGAATAAGCATTATCTCGATACTTAAACTGCACACCTTGTAAAAAATAACGCAAAATTTGATCTTTGCATAAGCGGTAGTTTTTATGGCCTTTTTTACGGAAAAAAGCACTTAATTCATGTGCGCTTATTTCAAAGTCAGCAAAACCCATAATTTCTAGTACATCATCATTTTTTAAATTTAAGGCAATTTTTAATTTCTTAAAAATATCATTATTGGTCATGCGTTTTTCAGGGACAGGTTGATCCCCTTCTTTTTTGCCACGCTTATCATTAATTAAACCATTTAAAAAAGTAGCTAATTCTTCATCACTACATTCCTGGAAATTTTCATCATCATCTTTTTTTAACCAGTTGCTCACTTGTTCACGAGTAACTGTACATTCAGCCAAAGCAAAAATTGAGATCATTTTTGAATCATCAAAATCAAAGGTGTAGCGTATACGACGTAGAACATCGTTATTAGTCATTTTTATTCCTAAATTTTTCTAGCAAAATAGGAGGGAGCTTCTTGCCTTGTTAGACCTGTTTCGGTCGCAGCCTGAAGCCCCCTCCTACCCATATAATTTTATACTTGTTGATATTTATCAATCTTATCGAAATTCAAATAGCGATAGGTATCATCTGCTGTTGTATTGAGTTCTTCGTAATAAGCCATGTATTCTTCAAATGATGGAATTTTTCCCAAGATTGAACATACAGCTGCTAATTCAGCTGAACTTAAATAAACATTCGCATCATTCCCTAAACGGTTAGGGAAGTTACGTGTTGATGTTGATACTACTGTTGCATTATCTGCTACACGTGCTTGGTTCCCCATACATAGAGAACATCCGGGCATTTCTAATTTAGCACCTGATTTACCAAAAGTATCGTAATAGCCTTCTTCCGTTAGCTTATCTTGATCCATTTTTGTAGGTGCTGAAACCCAAAGTTGTGTAGGTAAATCACCTTGATGTTTTTCTAATAATTTACCTGCAGCACGAAAATGACCAATATTAGTCATACATGAACCTAGGAATACTTCATCAATTTTTGTGCCTGCTAATTCTGATAATGTTTTTACATCATCTGGATCATTTGGACAGGCCATAATAGGCTCTTTAATTTCATTAAGATCAATTTCTATCACTTCAAAATATTCAGCATCCGCATCAGGGGTCATTAACTCTGGACTAGCCAACCATGCCTGCATTTGTTCTATTCTTCGATTAATAGTACGTGCATCACCATAGCCTTCAGCAACCATCCATTTCAACATAGTGATATTTGAATTAATGTATTCACGAATAGGTGCTTCATCTAAACGAATAGTACAGCCTGCCGCTGATCTCTCAGCTGAAGCATCTGATAATTCAAACGCCTGTTCAACTTTTAACTCAGGTAAACCTTCAATTTCTAGAATACGACCTGAAAAGACATTTTTCTTACCTTTCTTTTCAACCGTTAACAATCCTTTTTCAATCGCTTTTAACGGAATGGCATTAACCAAATCACGTAAAGTAATACCTGGCTGCATTTCACCTTTAAAGCGTACTAAAACTGATTCTGGCATATCTAAAGGCATAACCCCTGTTGCCGCTGCAAAAGCAACTAAACCAGAACCCGCTGGAAATGAAATACCCATTGGGAAACGGGTATGAGAATCGCCCCCTGTACCTACAGTATCAGGAAGTAACATACGGTTTAACCATGAATGGATAATACCGTCTCCTGGACGTAAAGCTACACCACCGCGATTCATAATAAAATCAGGTAAGGTATGTTGCATTTCTACATCAATCGGTTTTGGATAAGCGGCTGTATGACAGAAAGACTGCATTACTAAATCAGCAGAAAAACCTAAACAGGCTAAATCTTTTAACTCATCACGCGTCATTGGCCCCGTAGTATCTTGTGATCCTACTGTGGTCATTTTAGGCTCGCAATAAGTATCAGGACGAACACCCGCTACACCACATGCTTTACCTACAATTTTTTGCGCTAAAGTATAGCCTTTATTACTTTCTGCTTTATCAGCAGGCCTTTCAAATACATCAGATGCAGATAAACCTAATGCTTCTCTAGCTCTATCAGTTAGGCCTCTCCCAATAATTAATGGAATACGTCCACCTGCACGTACTTCATCTAAAATCACATTGGTTTTTAGGCTGAACTCTGAAACGACTTCATCACTATCATGACGTTTTACTTGGCCTTGGTAAGGGTATATGTCAATCACATCTCCCATCGCCAAATTTTCGACATCACACTCAAAAGGTAATGCGCCAGAGTCTTCCATAGTATTAAAGAAAATAGGCGCAATTTTTCCACCTATACAAATACCACCACCTCTTTTATTAGGTACATAAGGAATATCATTTCCCATATACCATAACACTGAGTTAGTCGCCGATTTACGTGATGACCCTGTACCAACAACATCACCTACATAAGCAACAGGAAACCCTTTTTGCTTAAGCTCTTCAATTTGCTGTTCAGCATTAGTAATTCCCTCTCTAGGGATTTTAAGCATGGCTTTAGCATGCAATGGAATATCAGGTCTAGACCATGCATCAGGTGCTGGTGATAAATCATCTGTATTAGTCTCGCCCGTTACTTTAAAAACAGTAATTGTCAGCTTTTCTAACACTTCTGGCTTGCTAGTAAACCATTCTGCATCAGCCCAAGATTGAATGATTTTCTTAGCAAATTCATTCCCTGCATCTGCTTTTTCTTTAACGTCATGAAAAGCGTCAAAAACTAATAGAGTATGAGATAAAGCTTTTACAACAATAGGTGCAAGTTCATCGTTATCTAATAAGTCAATTAAAGGTGCAATATTGTACCCACCAAGCATTGTGCCTAGTAGTTCAGTAGCTCTAGCTGCATCTAAAATAGGTGAACTATCTTCACCTTTTGCAATTGCAGCAAGAAAACCAGCTTTTACATAAGCAGCTTCATCAACACCAGCTGGAACACGGTTAACCAACAAATCTAGGATAAATGCTTCTTCACCTGCTGGTGGTTGCTTAATTAATTCAACTAAGCCTGAAACTTGTTCAACATTTAAAGGTTGAGGAACGATTCCATCAGCAGCACGTTCTGCAACATGTTTGCGGTATTGCTCTAGCATTATTGACCCTTGTCTAAATTATAATGGCTTGATTTTAACAGATTTTCTGGAAT
>Ga0105355_10001331_pt1 | contig 22777 bp, 18 predicted proteins | sample GOMGulsemesocosm_2_FD_83508 | JGI IMG/M metagenome (GOLD analysis project Ga0105355, IMG submission 83508) | Methane-oxidizing microbial communities from mesocosms in the Gulf of Mexico - GOM9C Gulf of Mexico | ecosystem: Environmental > Aquatic > Marine > Cold seeps | place: Gulf of Mexico...
AGATACAATCACCAACCTTTCGATTGATAGCCAACTGGTCTTTCCCTATACAGTCATTAATGAAACTTCTCAGCAAACTCTCGTTATTACAAATAACGCGGCGCAACAAGCACAAGTTGACATCACTATGAGTGGATCTCAACAATTCACTTTTTCACCAGAACAATGCTCTATCGCAGCAAATGCAAATTGCTCTGTTAGCGTGACCTATTCTCCAACCTCAAGCCAAAAGAGCGAAGCAAGCTTTACTATTAGTAGTGATCTTGTTGACGCAGTTGATATTACTTATAGTTTTGATGCAAACCCGTTATCTGATATTTCAGATATTGCAAATCAAGCCGATTTTGCTAATAGTAATGTTGAGTGGTTCACTGGGGGTGACAACTCATGGGCACTTAAAACCGACACTAACATTCTCCAATCATTAGACATTAGTGATAATCAAGAAACAATAACAATGGCGAAAGTGACCGGTAAAGGTCGTCTTAACTTTGATTGGGCAGTAGATTCAGAAGAGAACTTTGACTTTTTGACACTAATTATTAATGGTGAAGAGATAGATTATATTTCTGGTAGCATTGGCTTTGAAAGTAACGCTCACTATTTAGATCAAGATGTTAACGACGTTATTTGGCGCTACAAAAAAGATGTCGCTGTCTCAACAATTTTTGACAGGGCTTCGCTAACAAAAGTGACCTTTGAAACAATGACAAAAGTGGAGTTTGATGCACAGATTGCATCTGAAACAGATATTCCCGATGCTTTAGCTGATTTACTTAATGACTTAATAACTCCAAATAAATCTGGAGGCGGTGGGGGCTCACTGTTCTTTACGCTGTTATTACCATTATTATTTATGCGTCGAATATGCTTTAAATAAACTAACTACATTCAAGGGCACTTTAAGTGCCCTTTTTTTATACAAATATATACACGATACTTTGTGAAGCAAGTCACAACCTGTTATGGTAGCGCTTTTTAGTGACTACTTACAGGAATTCAATTTTGAGCCAGCAATCTTTCTCTTCACTTTCTCTGCGCAGTGATCTACTTAGCAATCTTGAATCCCTTGGTTATAACGAGATGACCGAGATCCAAGCGCAAAGTTTACCTACCATACTAGCCGGTCAAGACATTATCGCACAGGGTAAAACAGGCTCAGGTAAAACAGCAGCATTTGGTTTAGGTTTATTACAGAAATTAGACGTAAAGCGTTTTCGTATTCAAACACTTATTTTATGCCCTACCCGTGAGCTTGCAGATCAAGTAGGTAAAGAGATCCGCCGTCTTGCTCGCAGTATTCATAATATTAAAGTATTAACGCTTTGTGGTGGTATGCCATTTGGGCCACAAATAGGCTCCCTTGAACATGGCGCACATATCATTGTGGGTACACCGGGCCGCATTGAGGATCATCTTCGTAAAGGCACTTTAAACCTTGAAAACGTTGAAACATTAGTACTGGATGAAGCAGATAGAATGCTTGATATGGGTTTTCAAGATGCTATCGATAATATCATCGATCAAGCACCAAAAGAGCGCCAAACACTACTATTTAGTGCGACTTTCCCTGATCAGATTGAAAATATTGCCAAACGAATTCTTATTGATCCAGTCACAGTGAAGGTTGAATCAACGCATGATAATAGTGCGATTCAACAATACTTTTATAAAGTATCAAACCATGAAGATCGTATGCGGGCATTACGCTTACTGTTGCTACAATATCAACCTGAATCTTCCGTAGTGTTTTGTAATACCAAACGTGAAGTGCAAGAGGTTAACGATGAACTCGTTAACCGAGGATTTAGTGCCATTGCATTACACGGCGATTTAGAGCAGAAAGATCGCGATCAAGCACTTATTCGTTTTGCGAACAAAAGTGCCACAATTCTTGTCGCAACCGATGTTGCTGCTCGTGGTTTAGATATAGATAACTTAAGTGCTGTATTTAACTTTCATATTGCCCACGATCAGGAAGTTCATGTACATCGTATTGGTCGTACTGGCCGTGCTGGTAACAAAGGTTTGGCTTTCTCTTTTTATAATCATAAAGATGCAAACCGTATCATTGCACTAGAAGATTACCTTGATCGTACTATTTCAGAAGACGCCCTTCCAAGTGACTCAGTTTTAGATAACACGCCAACTCAATCAACCATGATCACCATGCGCATTGAAGGCGGTAAAAAGCAAAAGATTCGCCCTGGTGATATCGTAGGAGCATTAACATCAGATAATGCCCTTACTTTTGAACAGATTGGTAAAATCCAAGTTTCTGCAAATTGGGCTTATGTAGCAGTGCAGCGTGAAAGCATTAAAGTTGCCTTTAAAAAGTTAAGCGAAGGCAAACTTAAAGGCCGTAAATTCCGCGTGATGGTTGTACGAGGTTAACAACTTTTTATCAACATAAATCAGCACTAATTTAGTGAATTGCTTTACTAAATTAGTGCTACAACCCCCTCCTTTTTAGTCAACACTACACAACCAACACCTAACCCATTGATATTAATATACATACAGCAACTTAAAGTAACATTCAAAGCACAATTTGTAACATATCGTAACAGCCCCAACCCACAGTGTAAGCAAACGTAACTTCCGCTCTAATGTGATCATTTTATCATGTTTTTTGTTTTTTCATCGCTATACTCCAGTTCATCAATAACGATTGTATTAAAACTAAACCATCACTGGAGTGTTGTATGAATATATTTGGAAATTTACAAAAAGTAGGGAAGTCATTAATGCTTCCTGTATCCGTAATGCCAGTAGCAGGTATCCTTTTAGGTGTCGGTGCGGCTAAATTTAGTGTTATCCCAGCTGTAGCGTCGGAATTGATGATGAATGCGGGTGATGCTATTTTTGGCAATATGGCCCTACTATTTGCAATTGGTGTTGCTTTAGGGTTTACCAAAAATGATGGCGTTGCAGGCTTAGCCGCAGTTGTTGGTTACTCTATCATGATGAAAACGATTGAAGTCATTGCGCCAGGCACAAATACAGGTGTTTTAGGTGGTATTATTGCAGGTGGCATTGCAGCAATAATGTTCAACCGCTTCTTTAATGTTGTTCTTCCTGATTACCTAGGTTTCTTTGCTGGTAAACGCTCAGTACCCATTATGACAGGTTTCACCGCAATCTTTGCAGGAATAGTACTTGCTTTTGTTTGGCCTCCTATTGGCTCTGCAATTGCTGGCTTCTCTCATTGGGCTGCAAACCAAAACCCAACGGTTGCATTTGGCCTTTATGGCATCATTGAGCGCTCATTGATCCCATTTGGTCTACATCATATCTGGAATGTACCTTTCTTTTACGAAGCAGGATCTTGTGTGAATAGTTCAGGCGAGCAGTTAAATGGTATTTTAACTTGTTATCTTTCAGCAGATGATGCAACACGTGCAGCTGGTAATGGCTTCGGTCAATTAGCAGGTGGTTTCATGTTCAAAATGTTTGGACTTCCAGCAGCCGCTATTGCTATCTGGCACAGTGCTAAACCAGAAAATCGTGCAAAAGTTGGCGGTATCATGATCTCTGCAGCATTGACCTCTTTCTTAACAGGTATTACTGAACCCATTGAATTTGCATTCCTATTCGTTGCACCAGCACTATATGCTGTACATGCTGTATTAGCGGGTTCAGCTTACGTTGTAACTAACATGTTAGGTATGGTTCACGGTACTTCATTCTCACATGGTTTAATTGACTTCTTAGTATTATCAGCTAACTCGCAGAAATTCATCCTATTCCCACTGATTGGTTTAGGTTATGCAGCGGCTTATTACTCAATATTTCGAGTGGTAATTGCTAAGTTTGACCTTAAAACTCCGGGCCGTGAAAGTGAAGAAGCAGAAGAAACTGTTGAGCTTAATAACGAAGAGATGTCTGGCGCATTAGTATCAGCATTCGGTGGTAAAGATAACATTGACAACTTAGATGCTTGTATTACTCGCCTGCGTATCAGTGTGAACAACATCGAAAAAGTAAACCAAGCTGAGCTGAAACGAATTGGGGCTGCAGGTGTGGTAGTATCAGGTAACGGCGTACAAGCTATCTTTGGTACAAAATCTGATAACTTAAAAACAGATATGGAAGCTTACCTCGCTAATTAACCCCACAATCTTGTTTTTATAAGCACCACATAAGTGCTTTATACTTAAAGCAGAAATAGTTATACCAACTCTCCCTCGGTATCTATTTCTGCTTTTTCTATTGTACTCGCACCTCAATGAAGCGATTGCCACTTTCAACTTTCAACTAACTTACAAACTTAGCATTCTTGCTATAACTGATTTTAAAGACAAACAATAGCTGAGTGTCTCCATTCGAGAGCGACAGCCTACCTACTCCTTCCAACAAGCGAGTTTAACTAAGCTTATCTGAAAATGTAGAGCCTGTATTTACAATGTACTCTATCGATTGTGACAAAGACTGCGCATTATCTTCAAGCTTTGTTGCATTATTATAACTGTCATCAGCTAAATCATTGGCAGACTGTACATTTCGATTTATATCTTCAGCCACACTGCCTTGTTCTTCAGCTGCCGTTGCGATTTGTGCAGATAAGTCACTAATATTTTGCATCATTTCATTAATTTGTTTAACAATTGTAATTGATTTTGTCGATGAATCGTTGCATAGATGCACCATCTCTTTGTCCCTCTCCATTACAACGACCCAACTTTCTATTGTATTTAGCATAGAGGTAATGCTCTTTTGAATTTGCTCAGCAGATTTTTGTGTCCGTGTAGATAATGATCGCACTTCATCGGCAACAACAGCAAATCCTCGACCATGTTCACCAGCTCTTGCAGCTTCAATCGCTGCATTTAACGCTAATAAATTGGTTTGCTCCGCAATTCCTTGTATCTCACCCATCAACCCGCCTACGCTTTTGGCTTCATCTTTTAGTGCAATTGCAGAAATTGAAGACTGATCAATCTCTGAAGAAAGCTCTTCAATGCCACTATTACTTTTTTCTAACAATACCAGGGCTTCGCTACACTTATCAGACGTTTGTTCAACACGTAAAGAGGTTTCAGAGGTGTTTTGAGCTATTTCATTGGCCGTTGCAGACATTTCGTTCATTGCAGTCGCAACTTGTAATAATTCCTGTTTTTGTTGTTCACTATCCTCTTTTGCAACCTGAATGGCACTGTTTAACTTGCTACCTATGGCTTCCAGGTTATTACTTAAATCTAAAAAACGTCCTAAAACAGTCCGATTCTTTGCTTTTGCTAACCCTAAGTTAAAATCGATGATCGAGTGATTACCTTTACCCGAATAGACGAGGCGACTAACACTGTCTGTTCTGGCTTTTAAACTTCTTATTTTTTGGGGGGTTGTAAGCAATTCATCTTTTAAAATTACCCCTAATAGCAATAACATAGTCACAGTTGTAAACGCAACGACAGGCCCGCCATAAACATAACTGCTAATGCTACCTAGCAATGAAATAATCAATGCACAGATGCCTTTATGGTGTGCTTTTACTTCAAATAACACCCGTCTTTTTCCTGCATTTACTTTTAAATATAATGTTTGTGCATCGCACTTCATTTTATCTGTCGGTTTCACGCGTACTGACTGATAACCAACCATTTCACCATTTTCATAAATGGGCGTAACGTAAGCATCAACCCAATAAAAACCGCCATCTTTTGTACGATTTTTAACAACACCACGCCACGACTTTCCAGCTTTAAGTTTGCCCCACAAATCTGCGAAAGCAGCTTTTGGCATATCTGGATGACGGACTAAATTATGATTTTTTCCAAATAACTCCTCTTTCGTATAACCACTTATTTTAATAAATGCATCATTTGCATAAGTAATAACCCCCCTTTCATCAGTTGTTGAAACTAGCTCTTCATCATTATCTAAAAAGAATTCAGTATTATTTAAAACATTACTCATGTGCACCTACAGTGTTATTAATTAGTTAATTGAGACCACCCAAATACAACAAATGATCAATACTTGACTAAAATTTTATACCAATACGTATTTTGTGGGTAATATTTTGGAAATTATTTTTGATAACTATGAATTAACGCATTAAACGAACGCAGATTGAATATTATAAACAAGCATGGAGCATCACTGACTGAATTAAAAAACTTCCCACAGTTAAAAATGTGTTCGCTGACATAAATTGAGGAGGCTGCGTTACAGCTTTTCAAAACTAATAATCGAAGTGGTGCTGTTTCACATAAGAAAAGTATTAATAGATGTGTGATCTAATATGATAAGTAAAGTATGTGTAGGAAGGTAAGCATATAAAATGCCAAGCAAGTGCTTGGCGTTTACTGTCGAGGCTGTGCAAAAAGCTTATTTCATATTGATAAACTGTACTGCAGCGCTAAAGCCTACTTCTAGTGCATCAACGCGTAATAGGGTTGCATCAGCATCTAACGGAGGAAAACGTTCATCATCGGTATCAAGTTGAATATGCACCGCATCCCCTCCTTGTAAGTTATTATCATTAAAGTTAATCAACATACCTGTACTACTTAAATCTTTACAAATACCTTTAATGACTAATGTGCCCTTTGTTATTTCAATGGGTACATCTAGTTCCATACGGTGAAATGAACGCTTATCATCCTGTGCAAAAAACATAACCTCTCCAAATAAAATTTATTTTGTATTAATAAAATGGATGAAAGCCGTTGATGCTGCAAGTTTATTTACTCATTTTTTAAACAGTTTGAGAACTTAAACGTTATTTTTTGTAAGGTAACTAAATATCTCTTCAGGTAGAGGTTGCAGACGTTTCTCTTTGTCTAAACAAACCATCTCAATATCGCCAATCACAGCCGCTTTTGTTGCCCCGGGTCTCCACACTTCCTGACGCCAAAGCGTTTTATACTTACCATCGAGTTTAAAACTTGTTCGAATATCACAAACCTCTGCAAACTCAACACCATCTTGAAAAGTCATGTTCGCTTTATAAACAGCGAAGCCAACTCCTTTTTCACGCCATAGTTTATCTAAACGGTCACTATCAATGACATGTTCACGGGCACGTTCGAAGTATTTCAAAAAATTAGGATGATAAACCACCCCAGAATGATCGGTATCTTCGTAATATATTTGTACTGGATGGTGGAATATTTTGCTACTCATATTAACTCTCTTGTAACTTTATCAATAATTGACTTGAAGCATCTTCTAGCAGGTCTAATACCAGTTCAAAACCAGCTTCACCACCGTAATAGGGATCGGGTATTTCATCTGTATCTACTTGCGCATAGCTTAAAAAGAGTTCAATTTTATAGTGTAAGTGGGTAGGACAAATTGATTTAAGATCTTCAACATTACTGCTATCAGCGGCTAAGATGAAGTCAAAATATTCAAAGTCAGAAAGAGTTACTTGACGTGACGTTATGCCCTTAAAACTGTAACCACGTTTTTCACCCGCAGCCATTGAACGTTTATCGGGTGAATTTCCTTGATGATTATTAATGGTACCCGCAGAGTCTATCTCTAGCTCAATGGCCATCTTTTTCGCTGTTGCACGTAACACCGCTTCCGCAGTAGGAGAGCGACAGATATTACCTAAACAAACCACTAATACTTTTTTCATGATCCTAGCCCTTCATATCAGGATAATTAAACATCGACTTGTTTAACGTAGGTACGTTATAAAATTTTAAACAAGCATCAATTAACTGTTGTGTGCGCACTGAAAACCCATTGTCTAAATAAGTTAACAATTGCTGGTAAACCTTGTGTTTGAAACCCAGTTTATCAATCTCAATACCACTTAAATTATCAGCACTGACATCAAACTTAAAACCACAACTAACCGCCACAGCCCACTCAATTGCCTGAGGCACAATTTCAACTATTTCAAATTCAGCTTGCTGCTCGGCACTACGGCCGTCGGGTTCGTACCAATAACCAAAGTCTTCTAATTGTCGACGCTTTTCGCCAGCCACTAACCAATGTGATATCTCATGCAGTGCGCTTGCATAAAACCCATGTGCAAAAATAATTCGGTGTGATAAGTTTTCATTATCAGCAGGTAGATAGATCGGCTCATCATGCCCGCGAACTAATTGGGTATTATATTGTTTGAAAAAAGTCGATTCGAAAATATCGATTAGATCTTGATAATTATGCATAGAAGACAATGAGATTAACCAAATAATGTTGTAATAATTTCTTTAAATTATACACTTAGCCATAATTAAATAATATAAGAAGATCCCATGTCACTATTGAACAAAATTCGCTGTGCATTCACCCTTGGCCAAGGCTTGTTGATCGAAAACAAAGCATTACACACAACGGATGATCCTATCGCTTTTTTTGAAGCATGGCTAAAAGAGGCCGAGCAGAGTGGGATTATTTTACCGGAGTCGATGTCGGTTTCAACCTGTACTGCAGAAGGTCGTCCCTCTTCTCGTATGGTACTTCTAAAAGAGGTCGATGAAAAAGGTTTTGTATTTTTTACCAATTACAACAGCCGTAAAGCAAAAGAGTTAGAAGCAAACCCATTTGCAGCCCTGCTTTTCCATTGGAATATGTTGCAACGCCAAGTACGTATAGAGGGCCGGATTGAGCGCATTAGTGAACAAGAATCTGCTGACTATTTTCGCAGCCGTGGCCGTGGTAGCCAGATCGGTGCATGGGCCTCTCACCAAAGTGACGAGCTTGAAAACCGTGAAACATTAGTTGAACGCGTTAAGATGTTTGAAGATAAATTTAAAGGTCAAGAGATTCCTTTGCCTGAATTTTGGGGTGGCTACCGCGTTATCCCTGAACGTATTGAGTTTTGGCAAGGAAAAGCAGACAGATTACATGATCGCTTTATCTACCAACCTAAAGAAGGTAACTGGAGTATTACCCGCCTAAACCCATAATTATCATTAGCAATCATTATTCATTTTAATAATTATCATAAGCTCAGAACTAAGCGATCTGAGTTTATGTTCTATTCATTGTAGTAAAATACAATGGTGCCACCGCTTATCGAACTACCGTAATTTATATTTAAACCAATTCCAATATTGTCTAACAATGGAATTTTATTTTTTGTATCAATCACCCAACCCACACTCGTTTCATAATAATAGTCATTATCTGTCAATGGAGACATATCTCCTCCAACATCGATGCGTTTAAAATCAAAGGCGATATGATCTGATATCCCCCATATATTGGGTAGGTCAAATTTGAACTCCAGGCCATTGGTCACTCGCCAACCTTCTGGTTTTACATCGCGGATATTTTTAGCTGAGCCACCAATGCCTTGCCCTTTCAGATAATGGTTACTGTTGTGAAGCTTCCATTTCCCCCAAGATTGTTGTTGCTGATAACCAAACTTCAATACAGGCTCAGCCATTAACACTGTTGCAGAGGTATTAAATATATGGCCATCCAATACTTCAATTAACTCAGGAGGAAAGCCTTCGCTGTAGTTATATTTATTTCGGTAATGCATGATATGAGCGCCTAAACTAAGCCCGCTATACCAATTGTCTGAGAGCTGATAATGTTGTGAATATTGTACAAATCCGCCAAAAACTCGCTCCTGCTCAAAGTTTGTATACCCTTGTAGGGGCTCACTATTTCGTTGTACTTCAATATAAAAAGCACGCATATTAAGGTAATGCGACCAATCAGGTTCAATATCTTTTAGTTGCAACGAATAGGGTAAAACTAAAATATCGATACTTTTTTTGAAGTCGACAGTATTTTCACTCTCAGGGATCAGGTACTTCATTTCAAAGTCTGCAATACCAAAGGTCAGCGCATCACTATCCGACATAACACTACTGATCGCAAAAGCTTGCTCTAGTGTTTTTACACCTACTTTTTCAAGTGCATTTACACCACTTGAAAAAGTAAATAATATTAAAGATGAAACTATTGCTAATAATTGCTTCATAACCAGCCGTGATTATCAAACATTACAGCTAGATTATCTAACTCATCTTCAAGGTGTTCTGACCACTCTAAACCATTCTCTAAACCGCCTACCTGTGACATAAACCAGTTATAAAATATTTTGTTTTCAAACATTCCGTGTAGGTAAGTGCTATAAGTATTTCCTGATTGCCAACCTAGATTTTCAGCCATAAAAGGTTTTACAAGACTATCTGTTTTTGTTTCACCATGATGGATTTCATACCCTTTAACCTTACCACCTAACCAAATTATCTCTGTTTGCTTGGTTGATTTTTCTGCTTGCAGGGTGGTTTGCAAATTAATGATACCTAGCCCCTGCTTATCTCCGCCTTCTAAACCAGATGGATCTGATATTGATTCCCCTAATATTTGTAAACCACCACAGATACCAAGAATCAATTTACCCGTTTTATGAAACTGTTTGATGGTTTGTGCAAGCCCCGTTGTATTCAAAAAGTCTAAACTTGCCCCACTATTTTTACTGCCCGGTAAAATCAGAGCATCAAATTGGCTAAGGTCGATATTCTTAGTGATAGGAACAAGATTAATATCATCTTGGTAAATGAGTGGATCAAACTCATCCATGTTGGAGGCGTAGGGGTAATAGAGTATACCGATATTTATTTTCCCTCGTTGCCAGCTTGTTCCTAAACGAAAGCTATCCTCTTCGGGTAGTTGGTGACGATAATAAGGCAGGTTCGCAACGGTTGGGATACCCGTTTTTTCCTCTAACCAGTCCATTGCATTGCCTAACAAGGCAGCATCGCCACGAAACTTATTAAGCACAAACCCTTTAATTAGTTTTTGTTCTTCAGTACTTAAACAAGCCCATGTACCTAATAGATGTGCAAATGAACCTCCCCTGTCAATATCAGAAACAAGGTAAACATCTGCCTGGCACTCCAGTGCGACTGACATATTAACAATATCACCTTCACGCAGGTTTATTTCAGCGGGACTGCCTGCTCCTTCAATAACAACTTGATCATAATTTTGTATCAATTTATGCAGTGATTTTTGTACTTCCGGCCACAGTAAGGCTTTGCGATCTGACCATGCCATTTGGCTTAGCTTACTATTAGCTACGCCATTAATAATCACTTGGCTTTGTGTGTCTGCACTGGGTTTTAATAAAACCGGGTTCATCATTGCGTCTGGTTTAACTTTTGCCGCGATTGCTTGCAAATATTGCGCTCGGCCCATTTCTAAACCATCGCAGGTAATAGCGGCGTTATTACTCATATTTTGTGCTTTAAAGGGAGCAACGTTAATGCCACGATTTGCTAACAGACGACAAATAGCGGTTACTACCAATGATTTTCCAGCGTCACTGGTGCAACCTAAAATCATGATGGGTCTGTTTTTCTGAGTCATATTATCTGCTTTGAATTTTGGGTAAAAAAAAGCACCGCTTACGCAGTGCTTATTTAATTTATTGCTACTAACTTAACCGCGACGAGTTGTCACTGCATCAGATAGTTGTGCAAGTAGTGTTTCAGTATCTGACCAACCGATACAAGCATCAGTAATACTTTGACCGTATGTTGCAGCTGCACCATCTACTAAGTCTTGACGACCTTCAACAATGTGACTCTCAACCATTACGCCAGAAATAGCTTTGTCACCACCAGCAATTTGACCGCATACATCAGTACACACTTTCATTTGGTTTTCGAATTTCTTCTCAGAGTTTGCATGACTGAAGTCGATCATTAATGTCTCTTCAAGACCAGACTTGTTAAGGTCCGCTTTAATAGCAGCAACATCAGCAGCGCTGTAGTTTGGTGCTTTACCGCCACGTAGGATGATATGACAATCTGGGTTACCAGCCGTTTCAACAATCGCACTGTGACCAAATTTGTTTACTGATAAGAAATGGTGGGAAGCGTTAGCCGCACCAATTGCATCTACAGCCACTTTAATTGTGCCGTCTGTGCCGTTTTTAAAACCAACTGGGCATGAGATGCCAGAAGCTAGCTCACGGTGAACTTGAGATTCAGTAGTACGTGCGCCAATTGCGCCCCATGTCATTAAATCGCCAACATATTGTGGTGTGATCATATCTAAGAATTCAGTAGCAGCAGGTAAACCCATTGCATTGATATCTAATAAAAGTTTACGACCAGTACGTAAACCTTTGTTGATATTGAATGTGCCGTTTAATTCCGGATCATTAATCAGACCTTTCCAACCAACCGTTGTACGTGGCTTTTCAAAGTAAACACGCATCACAATTTCTAATGTGTCTTTATACTTTTCACGCAGTGGTGCCAATTTTGTTGCGTAATCAATGGCAGCTTCAGTATCGTGGATTGAACAAGGGCCAATGATCACTAACACACGATCATCTTTGTTGCTTAAAATTTGGCTAATCGCTTGGCGAGATCCTGCAACTGTTTTTTTGATCTCATCAGTTGCTGGAAACTTTTCTAATAAAGCGATAGGCGGTAAAAGTTCTTTAATTGCAGTGATGTGCACGTCATCTGTTTTAATCATTTTTCTATTCCCAAATATATTTAAATTTTTATTATAATAATATGACACTTTTGAAACTCAACGCTTCAAATAGCTTTTAGTCCATTAATGCATTATAGGGTTCAATTGTGACCGTTTCGCCGATCTCAACATTACCTCGCTCTTCTTCAAGCACAATAAAACAGTTTGATTGGCTCATCGAGCTGAAAACACCGGAGCCTTGGTTTCCAGTTGTACTCACAACCAGTTGCCCTTTTTCATTTACGCTGTAGTTCGCACGTTGAAAATCGGTACGACCAGCGGCCTTTCTTAATTTATCTGTAACCAGTGCATTAAAGCGTATTGCAGGCTTCGCTGAGAGTCCAGCCATCGTAGCCATCGCAGGTACTGCTAACTGATACAAAGTGACCATAGCGGAAACAGGGTTACCTGGCAACCCAAAAAACACACTGTTAGGCAGTTTGCCAAAAGCAAATGGTTTACCTGGTTTTATTGCTAACTTCCAAAAACCAATTTCACCAAGCTCGGTTAATACATCTTTTATAAAGTCTGCTTCACCTACAGAAACACCACCACTTGTGATCACCACATCAGCTTGTTCATCAGCTGATTTAATTGCATCGGTGATCAAAGCTAAATCATCTTTAATGATACCAAAATCGATAACTTCAACATTCAAACGTGATAATAGCGCGATAATACTGTAACGATTGCTATCATAGATGTCACCTTCAGAAAGTGTTTGGCCAAGGTTTTTAAGCTCATCACCCGACGAGATAACGGCAACTTTTAATCGACGAAATACTGAAATTTCAGCAATACCCAATGATGCAATCAGAGGAATATCACGCGGCGTTAATTTATGTCCCGCTTTAAGAACAATTTGTCCCTGCGTTAAATCTTCACCTGCACTACGTACGTTATCGGCAAGTTTAGGTGTTGCACTAAAAGAGATTGAGTCACCATCAGCTTGGGTTCTCTCCTGCATCACAACCGTATCTGCACAGTCAGGCATCACAGCCCCGGTCATAATACGGATACAACAACCAGCAGGTAACTCGCCAGCATAGGGCGCACCAGCAAATGATTTACCAACCATTTGCAGTGAGATAGGATGGCTAGCAGTAGCTTCAAGCAGATCTGCTTGGTTCATTGCATAGCCGTCCATTGCTGAATTATTAAATGGTGGTACGTTGATAGGAGATTGAATATCTTGTGCAAGAGCAAAACCTAATGCCTGTGAGAGTGGCATCGTTATCGCTTCACAAACGTTTTGCACAGAATTTTGCAACTTAGCTAATGCTTGTTCAAGGGGCATTAATCCTTTTGCATCACAGCATCCCATATGTTTTTCCCATCATTTAAATAAATAGGCAGGAATTGTGACTTTTTATTCGCTTTTCTGCAAACCCATATCCATAAAAACCCGCTTAGGATCAAGGTTGCAAAGCATTTTCCACCCTATTGATTGTTTATTCTACAGATTCTTCAACGCCTTTAATTCCGCGCAGATGTTTAAAACAACTATCAATCGCGTTTTTAATAAAGTCTTCAAGGTAGGCGAGATCCTTTTGCTCCTCACGCACCGCTGCATAAAGCGTATTCCACAATCCTTCTTTGCCTAATCGACGCGCCACAACATAATCTTTTTTAAGGTATTCATATAACGCCCAGTTAGGTAGACCAGCAACACCACGACCACTTGCCACCAGCTGTAACATCATTAAGGTCATATCCGCATGACGCACTTTAGCAGGAGAGATACCAGCAGGCATCAGGAACTGATTGAAGATATCTAAACGTTCAATTTCAACGGGATAAGTTATTAAGGTTTCTTGTGCTAATTCTTCAGGTTCAATAAAAGTGTTATTTGCTAGTCGGTGATGGCGACTCAGTGCGAGCATAGGTTGGTAGCTAAATAGTGGAATGTAGCTAATACCCTCAATCGGTTGCGGGTCTGACGTTACCACTAAATCCAAATTTCCTCGCTTTAAGGCAGGCAAAGGTAAAAAGCTAAAACCACTTGAAAAATCTAACTCTACTTCCGGCCAGCTATCACGGAAACTATCAATGGCTGGCATCAACCATTGGAAACAAGAGTGACATTCGACCGCCATATGTAAACGCCCAGCGTCACCCGAAACAAACCGTGAAAGGTCGCGCTCTGCACTACTAATTTCGGGTAACACACTGTCGGCTAATTCTAACAAACGAACACCGGCAACGGTAAAACGAATGGGTCTTGATTTACGAATAAATAAAGAACAGTTTAATCGCCCTTCTAACTCTTTTAATTGATGAGACAATGCAGATTGTGTTAGATGTAACTGTCTTGCGGCTTCTACTAAACTGCCTGTATTGTTCAAGGTCGATAACGTTCGCAGGTGTTTAATTTCAATCATAAAAAGCCTTTATATTAAATTTATTCGCGAGAAGTTGAAAAAAACTAATAATAACAGCAAGAATCCCGCTATGTCGCTTTTATTTACTTCACACAATGATCAATATCAGGTAGTTTTAGCATTCTTATAGATTAGTGTTTCAGAGGTTGCCATGTATTCCATCAATAGATCCTTCAAATTAGACAATGTTTGTTATGACATTCGCGGGCCTGTTTTAAAACAAGCCCAAAAATTAGAAGAGGAAGGTCAGCGTATTTTAAAGCTGAATATTGGTAACCCCGCCCCATTTGGTTTTGAAGCCCCTGAAGAAGTATTAATGGATGTAATCAAGAACCTGCCACAAAGCCAAGGTTATTGTGACAGTAAAGGGTTATTTTCAGCGCGCAAAGCGGTGATGCAACACTACCAAGGTAAGGGACTTTTATCACTTGATACCGATGATATCTATATTGGTAACGGTGTGAGTGAATTGATTGTCATGGCCTTACAAGGCCTGCTTAATAACGGCGACGAGTTATTAGTACCAGCCCCTGATTACCCATTATGGACTGCAGCAACCAATCTTTCTGGTGGTAAACCTGTACATTATGTCTGTGATGAACAATCGGACTGGTTCCCTGACATTGATGATATCAAATCAAAAATAACCTCAAGAACCAAAGGTATTGTATTAATTAATCCCAACAACCCAACCGGTGCTGTTTATTCTAAAGAGTTGTTAGAGCAGATTGTTGAACTTGCTCGCCAACATAACTTAATTGTATTCTCCGATGAGATCTACTCTAAAATTGTTTACGATGATGCTAAGCATATCCCGCTAGCAACATTGGCAGATGATATTCTGATTGTGACCTTTGATGGTCTTTCAAAAGCATACCGCGTATGTGGTTTCCGGGTTGGCTGGATGATGATCAGTGGTGCAAAACGACAAGCACGCGATTATATTTCCGGCTTAGAAATTCTAGCAAGTATGCGTTTGTGTGCCAATGTACCCATGCAACATGCGATTCAAACCGCACTTGGCGGTTATCAAAGTATTAATGAGTTAATCGTACCAGGCGGTCGTTTATACGATCAAACTCAAGGGGCGTGGAAACTATTAAATGATATTCCGGGTATCACTTGTACTAAACCCAAAGGTGCTTTGTACCTATTCCCGAAACTGGATCAAAAGAAATTCAATATTAAAGATGATCAACGTTTTGCGATGGACCTGCTAATGCAAGAGAAAATTCTTATTGTGCAAGGTACAGGATTTAATTGGCATACACCGGATCATTTCCGAATTGTATGCTTACCACGCATGGATGAGTTAAGCACTGCAATCCACAAGATTGGTCATTTCTTAGAAGATTACCGTCAGTAAGAATGCTTGTGAGCAACTTTCCAGAATAAAAAATGCAGAGCCTAAGCTCTGCTTTTTTATGTCTAAAAATCAAAAAATACACACGTCTCAGCTACATGACAATCTAAACATCTTTAGGGAAAGACAGTAACCCTACATGCCATCTATTCCATCATAGCTTTAACCCTTTCTTTATGATTTTTACAATGACTTTTACTTAATTGTTCTGTTCGATTGCTTTTGATATACCAGTGCTATTGCACTGGTATTCTAGCCTAGTAGTAGCCTTTTTTACTTTTCACTTCGAATTCACTTTCAGTTTCAAATGAATCCAATAGGCTCTGATAACTCCCCTGACCTTTTATATAGGTATTAAGGAAGTTGCTTACCATACTGTTATTCAATTGACTCATGTGTGTAGGGTCTATGGTTCCAGTATATTCATTTTGTAATTCAGGAAACGCGATACGTACATCTGTGAAGTCCCAGTGTCTGGTACCTGCTACTTTTACAAGAAATGTATCACGCTCTTGTTGCTTAAAGACTAGATTGAAATCAGGGTATGTTGGCATGTCTTGCTGGGCCATTAAATATGGCTTTCTGGCAGGATTACCTGAGGATAGATCGTAGTGCTGCCCATCTAAGTTAACAGCGGCTTTACAACGATAATCTTGGTTACAAAAAGTCGCTGCTGTTGGCCCTCCATATGACATGCCCACAGCGGCAACATTATTAAGATCAAATTTTCCCTCTAAACTTGCAAGTTGAGGTTGAGTATTTGCAAGGTTATTAATTGACCCATAATGTACATTTTGTAATTTATTAAGCGCAAAGCTCATATCTTGTACCCATATTGCCAGTGATTTTTTATCACCTTCAGCATAATTAAATAGAGTTCTAACCCTATCTTCTTCGATTGCTGATAAGTCTCTTCCACTGTAGTAAAACATCTCTTCAAACCATTGATATATACCAACGTCAGCCAGATCGCTAAAGTTGAAATCTTCACTGCGCTTACTTCTGTCTAACTCTGCATATCCTCCGTTTGAGCCAGTTACAAATTGGGCCTGATGCGCGTGGCCAACGCTAGCAACGATATAACCCTGACTTGCTAGGTTTATCATCATTAATTCATTTTCTTCTACTGTTGATGTGTAACCGTGTGAATAGACAACAATTGGAAAAGGTTTCTCTGTACTTACAGCGACTGCGTTGCTGTAAGCACCACCAGGTATGCTAAGCAGCCTTGCATATTCAAAGTCACTGGCATCAGGCTGTACTGAACCACGGTATGGAAACTGTTTGGTATGGAACTTGTGGTGTAACTCTTCTGATTGACTATTTAACTCTGCCGGGTACCAGATTTTAACCATTACATCACGGTAGTCAGTTGGGTTTTCCGTAAACGTTTCTGGTCGACTGTAATCTATTGCATTGAAGTAGGTCATGCCAACATCGTAATGCCCACTCATTATGGTTACGTTGGTCTCGACAGCTGAATTGGCCAATACATTAAATATTGGTGCAATGCTTAAGCTACAAAATGTAGCAATAATAAGAGAGTTATTTTTCATGTTCTATTTCCTTGTTTGTTGAAATATCCGTATTACTTCTTTTACTTTTATAGCGATTGTTTGACTCGCCTGAACACTGCTATTAAAAATTTACCATCATTAATTCAGCTTGTTATTTGTATACCTAACTAGAATGGCAGCCAAAATTGCAAATATGAATAACGTAAAATGGTCTTTATTAGTATTAAAGTTCCTTTTTATGAAAGCTGGATTACTAATTTATTCTATTTTTTAGCGTAAAGCGTCGCAACCTAAAGGGTTGCACTATTTTTTTATATATTGCATTTAAAACAATGAGATAAGAGGTACAAACCTAACGGATTGAACCTGAATAATTGCTTGGTTTAACTGTACCCTTAAATTTTTGGGGGGTTGATTGCTATTTATTAAGTGTTGAAAGCTAGCTATCAACATAGTTAGGCAAGCATCACTATATTGATGAAATGCAATTCAAAGTAAATAATATTTATGACTGGCAGAATAGTCTTAATGGTATGAGTTTAATGAGGGCATTCGATTCTGGCGACTATTTGATATTAGTGTTAACGCCATCTTTTTTTGTATAGCACCTAGTAAAGAAGGGCAAGTTAGCACTTCCCCTCCAAGCTAAATCGATGAGTTTTAGCTCTATATTAGTTAATAGAGCTTAATTATAACTTGATTGTCTTCTTCGTTTTCTGAACTCAGAAGGAGTCATCTTTTCTTTCCTCTTAAATGCATTGTTAAAAGTACCTTTAGAGTTAAAACCGCAAGATAGCGCTAACTCTAAAATATTTTTTTTATCCTGACTCAGCTTACTAAACTCAGACTTTACAGCTTCTACCCTATAGTCATTAATAAATTCACTAAAGCTTTGCTGGAAGTGTAAATTGAGCAATTGGGATAAATGATGAGTAGAAGTCTCTAGCTGTTTTGCTAATTCGGCTAATGTCAGCTCATTATCAAAATGAGGACGTGCAGTTTCCATGTGGGATTGTAACTTCTCTTTTAATTGCTCAGCAATACTGTCTTTTAGCTTATGTTTTTGATATTTCTCGGGCATTATTTGAGGCTCTAGTGTTTCTGTTTTGACTTTTTCTTCCTCTGTTATGGCTGGAACAGACACTGTGTTGTTGGCGTGTAAAAGGCCATAAAAACTCACCACATATAAGATAATTGCATGAGGTAGATAGGAAGCTAGCAAGAGAACCGGTGATAATGCAGCTGGGCTTATGTATACAGCTAACTGACATAAAAACACAGTGATAAACCAAGCTAATATTTGTAATTTTGCAAAGTAAATAAGCCATGTTTTTTTATTATTATCCTGGCTATTAGTCAAGTGCCTATATGCCAAGAGATAACTCACAAGGGGGGCACTATAATAAAATACATCATAAACACCAAACGTCCAATTCATTTTCCCACTGGAAACAGAATTAAAATACTCCAGCTTTTGGCTAGGATCTTGAGTAAAAAGAGACCAGCCAAAAAGTGCACTGATAGCAAAAGGAAAAAAGAACAAGCTATGCGACCAGTGTGCTTTATAACGGCCAAATTGCATAACAACATAGAGTAAAAATAGGGGCCCGTAGAAAGAATCAAAACTAACAAATGCGCCAATCCACTCAGGGTTAGAGCGCATAAAATCCGTTGTTTCTGTCGTTCGCCAACTTAATTCCACAAGTAATAAACCAAGCCATACAACGAGTGCGTAGTTAGCTGGATTCTTTTGACCACTGCGTATTAAAAGCGCCAGTACCCAGCAGCCATTTATGATGGCAAAAATAAAGATGTGTTGAATTACGGAGATTAAAGAAAGTGCATCCATTTTACTTCCTATGTTTCTTATTTTATTGTACTGAGCATCTTGCTTCAGTTAGCGAATATTAACTTGATAGAAGCAGGTGTAAAGGTAGTTTACAAGCAGTTGCAGTGATAAGCGAAGATCAAGCAGATGTACTAGTAGCCTGATTAAGTCAGTTATTTTGAGCAGAAAAATTATGCAGATACTCATTGATTAAAGAAGCAGAATGATAGCTCTGCTTCTTTTGATAAATACCAAAAACGATTACCTTCTACGCTTTGCTTTTGAATTTTTAGGTTTCCAGTTCAAGTCAGATTTTGGCAATTCCGCTTTAGGTTCAAAACCAGCTACCTCTTTACGTTCAATAACCGCATTTAGACGCTTTTCGATGTAACATAAACTTCTAAAATCATCACGAGATACAAATGAGATAGCCTCACCTACAGCGCCCGCACGACCCGTACGACCAATACGATGAACATAATCATCGGCTTGATCAGGCAGGTCGTAATTAAGCACTAAGTTAAGGTTATCAATATCGATTCCACGAGAGGCTATACCCGTTGCAATAAGATACTGAAGTTTTCCCTCTTTAAAATCTTCTAATAATTGTTCGCGTATTGCCTGACTTCTTCCGCTATGAAATGCTTCCGCTTTAATCTCACGCTTTTCAAGTTGACTTACCAGTTTCGCAGCACCACGTTTTGTTTCAATAAAGATAAGCGCTTGAGGCCAATTATTTTCTTGAATCAGTTGGCTTAACAGTGCAGATTTTTTATCCTTATCAACCGGAATTAAGTATTGGTTAATCTTAGGTTTATTGGTTTTATCTTGAATAGTAATTTCAGATGGGTTTTCTAGAATTGTTTTTGCTAGAAAACGCACCGGTCTTGACATCGTTGCAGAGAAAAGTAGGTTCTGACGTTGCTCTGGTAGCTTCTCAACCACTTTATTAATATCACCAATAAAGCCCATGTCTAACATGCGATCCGCTTCATCTAATACTAAGACTTCCACCTCATCAAAGTGAATAGCACGCTGCGTATACATATCAAGAAGACGGCCTGGTGTCGCAACCAAAATATCAACACCTGCAATTAACGCCGCTTTTTGTGGTTCATCATCAACACCGCCATACATTGCCAGCGAATTAATAGACAGATGTTTACTGTATGCCTGAACATTTTCTTCAACCTGAATAGCAAGTTCACGTGTTGGTGTTAAAATTAGCGCTCGGATACGTTTAGCACGTACCTCTGGGGCATCTTGTAGGTTTTGTAAAATAGGTAATACAAAGCTCGCCGTTTTACCGGTACCTGTTTGAGCGGCGGCGATAATATCTTTGCCTTTGCAAATAATAGGAATCGCTTTGGCTTGGATTGGCGTTGGTTTTTCATAACCTTGCTCGTTAATCGCTTGTAGAATCGGCTTGCTTAATCCAAGTTTAGAAAATGGCATTTTAAATCTCAATATAATAGTTTGGTCAATGGTTCGAAAAGTGAGTATACCACCTTTTAGATCACCATATCGATATGTTGCATTCGCCCTATTTCTCCATCAACGCGGGTAAATTCACCACTCTTGCGTGCGATACCTAATAACTTACCATTTTCACTGTGAAGCATCTTCTCATCAGTAACTGCATGTAACGAAATAGAGGCAACACCCACTTCCACAATCCCCAATAATTTTCCATCGGAACGCCATACTTTTAAGTGCTCAAAAACAGAATCATTTTTATCAATTTTTCCATCTTTGTTATCATCATATTTGGCCAAATCGATAAAACCATCCCCACTTTGTGGACCAAATAGCTCATTACCATTATCAATCTTTTGATTGCCATTTTTATCTAACGCAAGGAAAGCACTGCCCTTGCCAAGTTGAGGTACCCAATCTTTTTTTCCATCTACATCTAAGTCAAAATAAAACTTAGCACTGTTTAAATCAGCAAAATCACCACTCAGATTGATAACTAAAGGATCAACAACTTGTTCGCCACCTTGCATGTCAGCCTGTTGATTCAACGACAATCTGCTTGTGGATTGCTGCATCGATGCAGCCGTTAAAATGAAATCACTATTGATCTGCTCTGCTTGAATCGTCTCAACTTTCCCATGCAGTTGAACTAATTGAACATTTCCCTCACTAAGAGGAGATGTTTCGGTACTGCTATTAGTTAATGGATCAGATAACACAATCTCTCTACCCATCATCTGCTCTAGTACCATCTTCATGATCCACAGCTCCCCCTGTAGACCGAGTTGTGTTTCATGCGTTGCAGTCTGAGAAGTTTCGATACTGAGCGCCGATTCGTTAGTTGCTACAGAAACAGGCATTAACGGTGTAGTTAACAAAGGTGATAAATCTTGATTTATAATATCCATAACTCACTCCCTATTACGAATGTATCGGCCACTCAATAAAGGAGTTTAAGAACTGTTCGCTCTAAAAAAACATTACAAATAACATAAACACCTTTACCTTACCCCACGGGTAAAGGTTAGACTTAGTTTAATTATTCAAATGAGAATTGTTTATGTCTACTCCATTGAAGTTATCCATCCCTATTTACGGTATGAACTGTGCAAGTTGTGCAGGCAGCTTACAAACTGCATTAAACGCCATCAAAGGCATTGATGCCGAGGTTAACTTTGCCCTTGAAAAAGCGCTCATTCGCTTTAATAAAAGTGATAAGCATAGCAATACTATGTCAGACATTATCGCGTTACTCGAGCACAAAAATTATCAAACAGATCTGCAAACATTAAGCTTTGATGTCGAGGGTTGGAGTTGTGTTAGCTGTGCGAATAAAACTGAGCAAGCCATCATTAAACACCCATTTACATTTAACGTTCAAAGTAATTTTGCTACGCAGACAATTCAGTTTCAAACGATAGAGTCTGCTTTAAACAGCGTACAATTGAGTCAGCTACTTGAAACAATCAATTACCAGCTAAAACCCAAGCAGACATCAAACCATGCTTTGCAGCAGCAGAGCAAAGCGTTGCTAGAAAAAAAACGTAATGCAAAAGCCGTTGCCCTGCTCGCTATTTCTGGTTTGCTGAGTCTACCTTTTATTATCTCGATGGCGGTAATGTTTAGCACTGGTTCTCACCATTTTTTACCACGTGGCCTAGAGTTTTTATTAGCCACTCCGGTGCAGTTTTTCATCGGGGCGCGTTTTTATAAAGGCGCATGGTTTAGTTTAAAAGACAGATCTGCAAATATGGATCTGCTTGTTGCGCTTGGTACCAGTGCTGCATACTTCTACAGC
>Ga0105355_10001333_pt1 | contig 22756 bp, 19 predicted proteins | sample GOMGulsemesocosm_2_FD_83508 | JGI IMG/M metagenome (GOLD analysis project Ga0105355, IMG submission 83508) | Methane-oxidizing microbial communities from mesocosms in the Gulf of Mexico - GOM9C Gulf of Mexico | ecosystem: Environmental > Aquatic > Marine > Cold seeps | place: Gulf of Mexico...
GCAAAAAACCTTGCTATAAATCATAATGCTAAGTGGGATAACAAATATAATGATTCTATAGAGGATTTTGTCGAGCCACCTGTTGAATTAAGTAGCACTAATTTTGAAGAAGATTACGAATCTAAAGAACGTTTTTTATGTTTTTGTCGTGCGACAGACCAATTATCAGGCTCAGTACGCAAATGTTTTATTTTAAAGAAGGTTTATGGCCTTAGCCAAAAAGAAGTAGCCCAATATTTACAGCTAAGTGAAAGTACTGTTGAAAAGCATGTAGCGAAAGGATTATTAAAAAGTATACAATTTATGGAACAAATGAACCATAACATTGGTCAAAGCCCGTTAAGTGCCAATAAAATCAAACCGAATAAAGCGGCTGTTATCGCAAAGAACATTGCTAATAAATAAAGAATATGAGTAAATCGATGAATAACGTAAGTCAATTTCACACCAAAGAGCAAATTCAAGAACAAGCTTGTCTTTGGATTAGCCGTATGGATCGTGGATTAACAAATATAGAGCAAAAAGAGTTGGTAATTTGGTGTAATCAAAATACCACACATCACACCACTTTACTTGAAATGGCATCTTATTGGGATGACATTTCTGTGTTGAATGAATTAAGTGGTTTATTTCCACTAGAAAAAATAAAGAAAACATCTTCTAAATTTATTGCAACAGTACTTGCAGCGAGTGTTGCTATCATATCATTAATTAGCACCAATGCTTTAATGCATGAATCATTTTTACCTTTCCTACCTTCATTAAATGAACAATCACTCACTCAAACGCAAACACTAACTAGTCCCATAGGAGAGCAGCGTAGCTTTACTATGAGCGACGGTACTCACATTAAATTAAACACCAACAGCATTATTAAAGTAGCCTACACTGCTTCATTTCGACAATTAACTTTAATACAAGGTGAAGCAAGGTTTGATGTTGCTAAAGATAAATCTCGTCCATTTACCGTTACATCTGGTGAAAAGTATTTTACCGCTTTAGGTACAATCTTCAATGTACAAAAACGTGACAACAACGAAATGGAACTAATGGTTACCGAAGGACGAGTATTGATAACTAAAGCGACTGAAGCGTTATCAGTAATAAAACAAACATTATTAACTTCAAATGATAATACTCAAGCTGAAGATTTACCCGGAATATTAGTCACTTCAGGCGAAAAAGCGGTCATTGCCAACCACATAAAAACCCCCGTAAAGAAGGTATCTCTTGATCAAGTACAACGTGATTTAGCATGGCAACAGGGTATGCTAATTTTTGATGGCGAATCGCTATCACAGGCACTAATTGAGGTCAGCCGATATACTTCAAGCCGATTTAAAATACTTGATGCTAAAATTGCTAATGTGAAAGTCTCTGGTTATTTTAAAGCCAATGATGTTGATGGCTTATTGGCATCACTTAGTAGTAATTTTAATATCCATTATAGCAAAAATGCTGACAACACTATTTTAATAACTTCATCAAAATAATCCCTTTTTATCAATGAAGTATAAAAACTACGTCTTACATTTATATCGTAAATAGCCAATATTTATTACTGGCTATTTGCTGATATTTAGCACAAAATAAAATTACCTTTAAAAAAATAAAAAAACTATAGAGGATTTCTCCTGCTCACTTGTTTATTAATACTGCGCAGTTGGCGAAAGCAATTTCGTCATTTCAACATATCAACTAAGCCTAAGTGGTTACTTAACATTTTCACAACGGTGTTAATGATGTTAATTTCCTACAATGCTAATGCTGATGGTTTGATCCGCTTTGACATTAACAAACAACGAGCTGACAAAGCTTTAATTGCATTTGCACAAAAGGCGAATCAAACCATTATATTTTCATTTGATTTAACCAAGAAATATCAAGCAAATACTTTAAAAGGTTATCATTCAGTACATTCAGGCCTAAAAAAATTATTAAAAGGCTCTGGTTTAATCGCTGTTGTTAATAACTCTGATCAACTGAGCATTCAAGTTGATAAACATGATAGAGGAATTACAACAATGAAAAATAAAACAATAAAAGCAATGCTAGTCCCCATGATACTGGGTGCCGCTAGCCAAACAGCCCTTGCTCAAGAGCCAGCACAAGTCACAGAAGAGGAAGTAGAAAAAATATCCATTATTGGTAGTCGTGTTGCAGGTCGCTCTGCAGATGATTTACCGGTACCTGTTGATATTTTATCTGCCGAAGCTTTAGCCAACACCGGGCAAACTGAAGTAGGTAGAATGTTACAAGCAATTGCCCCTTCATTTAACTTTTCTAGCTCATCAATTAGTGATGGTACTGATGCCTTACGACCTGCTACTTTACGTGGTTTAGGCCCAGATCAAACTTTAGTACTTATTAATGGCAAACGTCGCCATCAAGCAAGTATAGTGCATCTTAATGGCTCAGTTGGTAAAGGCACAGCTGGAACAGATATGAACGCAATTCCTGCAGCCTCTATAAAACGTATTGAAGTTTTACGCGACGGCGCAGCTGCACAATATGGCTCTGATGCAATTGCCGGTGTGATTAACATTGTTTTAAACGATGCCGACGAGGGTGGTAAAGTTGCAGTTTCTTATGGTGAATATTCAGAGGGCGATGGCGAAACCACTAATATTGATATTTCTAAAGGTTTTGCCTTAGGTGATAGTGGCTATTTAAATACCACCTTAAATCTCCGTGATCGTGGTTTTACTAATCGAGCTGGTTTACATGGTTCATGTCAGTTTTCAGGTTGTACTGATGCAGGTGATGGAGCTAAATTACTTGGTGACCCTCGTGAAGCAACAGCAACACGCAATACCTTTAGAATTGGTGATGCCGACTCTAGCCAGATTGGATTAACCGTTAATACCGGTTATGAGCTAGGAGATGGCGAGCTATACGGCTTTATTACTTATTCAAAACGCGATAACGAGTCTGCAGCATTCTTTCGCCATAATGCTAATACTGGTGGTAATGCACCATTACAGGATGGTGATGCTACGATTCCAGCGGGCTTTTTACCTAAAATAAATTCCGATATCAAAGATATTTCTTATAACTTTGGCTATCAAACTGAATTTGACAATGGTGCAAGTTTAGACCTTTCTTATACTTATGGTCAAAATAACATTGACTATACTACCAGTGACACTATCAATTCATCTTTTGCTAACGGATTACAATATAATACCGACGGCTCACTTGCTGATATAACCCCTAATGAAATTCGCAGTTCAGTGCCACGTCAAGCCAAGGCTTACGGCTTAGAGTTAGCCTTATCAACACTGAATTTGGATTATACTCAAGACTTTGATTTATTTTCTTTAGCCATGGGCGCTGAAATTCGCACTGATATTTATAAAGTAACGCCGGGTGATGAGTACTCTTACCGAGATTATGATACCGTAAATGGCGAAAATATATATCCTACAAACGCAAGCGCTGGTACTCAAGGTTATGGCGGTATAGGACCTGTATCGGCTGTTGATGAAACCCGTAATGTTGTGTCTTTTTATGCAGATGCTGAAACAGAAATCACTGAGGACCTAATTGTTAGTGGTGCTGTCCGTTACGATGACTATGAAGGCTTTGGTGATAGTACTAATTTCAAATTAGCGGCTAATTGGTCAATAACTGAAGATGTTGCTATTCGCGGCGCGATGAGTACAGGCTTTCGCGCTCCTTCAATGCAGCAATTATATTTTAATAACATAAGTACTCAATTTAAAACAAACCCTGATGGCGGCGATCAAATTGCTGTACAAGTGGGAACATTTCGAAATGATTCAACGTTAGCACAAGCCATTGGTATTCCGGAGCTTAAAGAAGAAGAAGCAACCAACTTTAGTTTAGGTACGGTCATTCAACTTAGCGATAATATTAATCTAACCATAGATTGGTATTCCATCGATATTGACGATCGTATCGTATTGAGTAATACACTAGGTACAGGTTTGTCCCCTGCATTAGACGCAGCGTTAAAAGCTTCAGGTGCGGGTGGTGGTCAGTTCTTCTTAAATGGTGCCGATACGGAAACTACAGGTATTGATATTATTGCTACTTGGAATACCGAGCTCTTTAGTGGTGATTTAGATTTAACCTTTGCTGCAAACTTTACCGAAACTGATGTGGTTAAGCTGTTCACTCCACCTGATAGTGGTTTAGGCGATATTTCTCCTGAGGTTATCTTTTCAGAAACTGATATTTCTATTATTGAGAAATGGCAACCGCAAGATCGTATCAGCTTAAGTGGTTTTTATAAAACTGGGGATTTTACCGTCAACTTAGCTTTTAACCGTTATGGTGAATACACTGTTACCGATGGTGGCAGTCAAACCTATGGCGCAGAAGTATTAACTGATTTACGGGTTAGTTATCAAATGACTGACAACTTATCATTTAATGTAGGTGGCAATAACTTGTTTGATGTATACCCTGACAAAAACGAAATAGGCAATTCACGTAGCGGCACTATTGTAGATAACAGCGGTAACGTCATTGTTAATAGCCCGGGGGTATTTATCTATTCTCGTCGCTCTGCACCCTTTGGCTTTAATGGAGCGTTCTATTACGTAGGAGCTGAATATAAGTTCTAGTGCCATATTGTAGAAAGCATTAAAAAACCAAAAGCCTGAAACTAACTTTTAGTTTCAGGCTTTTTATTATCAAATCTCAACTAGGAATATGCATTGAAATTATTTAATTAAAATTCAGGTAAAGGCGTACCTTGAACAGAATGAATAGGATAAAGTACTGAAAAATACCTTGGCTAATAATGTTAACATTTCAATTTCCTCCATTAGTTGTCTAAGTTAGTTAAACATCTTAGCTTACCTTATATCGCTCAGCTCCACTCAGTCATTGTGGCTGGTTACTAAAAGCTAGCAATTGGTCATATTATCATTCATTAATATTTATTTTACGGGTAAAGATCAACTCATTACCTTGGCTTAAATCACTGCTAAATTGATAACCAGCTAAATCAAAATCTTTCACTTGTTCGACAGTAGTTAATTGGTTCTGAATAATATAACGAGCCATTAAACCACGCGCCTTTTTCGCAAAAAAACTGATCATCTTATATTGACCATTTTTCCAATCTTTAAATTGTGGGGTAATAATTGTCGCGTTTAACGATTTTTTATTAACTGCCTTAAAATATTCATTTGAGGCTAAGTTGATCAATACATCATCACCCTGCTCGGCTAATACTTGATTCAACTCATTGGTAATTATATCACCCCAAAACTGATACAAATTAGTGCCACGAACATTATCAAGTTTTGTGCCCATTTCAAGGCGATACGCTTGCATTAAATCAAGTGGTTTTAGTAAACCATATAAACCAGATAAGATACGAAAATGTTGCTGAGCAAAATTAAAGTCATCATCACTAAACGAGTTAGCATCTAAACCTGAATAAACATCACCGTTGAAAGCTAACACCGCTTGACGAGCATTATCAGGGGTGAAAGGTAATGACCATTCACCAAATCGTGCTGTGTTTAGCCCTGCTAATTTATCACTTAACTTCATTAGTGAAGCTATTTGATCTGATGAAAGCTCAAGGCAACGTTCTATCAGTATTTCACTGTGCGCAAGTAAACTTGCTTGGCTTGTTTTTGTGGTAGCTAAAGGGGATTCAAAATCTAGTTTTTTCGCAGGAGAAACGACAAGTAACATAATATCTATCTATTCTTTATGTGGATTACATTTTTATAACATCACTATATCATAGGATAAATGCAATCATAGCGCATTATCTTGTTAAAATTCTTAACACAACACTAAAGTAAATAATTGGAAAAGAATAATTTCAAAACTTAAGAAAAATGCTGTTTAAATCCGTACTTTTCTATTTTTATGGTGTAATATTTTATCAAGTATATTCATCCATTTTTATTTTCGCAAAAGCTTAGGTACTGCCATGACAAACACACTTTCTCAACTTGAACAATTAAAGCAAATGACCACTGTTGTTGCCGATACTGGCGACATTGAAGCGATTGCTAAGTTTCAACCACAAGATGCTACAACTAACCCTTCTTTATTGTTAAAAGCAGCCGCATTGCCTTTGTATCAACCACTATTAATTGATGCGGTAAAGTGGGCAAAAGCGCAATCAGCAGATGCGAATCAACAAGTCATTGATGCCGCAGATAAGTTATCGGTATTAATTGGCTTAGAAATATTAAAAACGGTTCCTGGCCGTATTTCTACTGAAGTAGATGCCCGCCTTTCATTCGACACTAGCGCATCAATTACTAAAGCCCATAAATTAATCGCTATGTACAATGAAGCAGGCATTAGTAATGATCGTATTTTGATCAAATTAGCGTCTACATGGGAAGGTATTAAAGCAGCTGAAGTATTAGAAAAAGAAGGGATTAACTGTAACTTAACCTTATTATTTAGTTTTGCTCAAGCAAGAGCCTGCGCAGAAGCGGGTACATACCTTATATCTCCTTTTGTTGGTCGTATTCTTGATTGGTTTAAAAAAGATACTGGCCGTACTGAATACCCTAGTGATGAAGATCCCGGTGTAGTTTCCGTAACAAGTATCTATAACTATTACAAAAGTAAAGGTTTTAATACTGTTGTAATGGGTGCTAGTTTTAGAAATACTGGTGAAATTCTAGCATTAGCTGGCTGTGATAGACTTACTATTAGCCCACAGTTAATGGATGAACTAGCAAGTAGCACTAACACAATAGAGCAAAAACTTAAGGCTGGTACTGTTCAGCCAAGCCAAGAAACACCGTTGACCGAAGCGATGTTCCGCTGGCAGATGAATGAAGATGCCATGGCCACTGAAAAATTAGCCGAAGGTATTAAAAACTTTGCTATTGACCAAGTTAAACTTGAAAAGCAATTAGCTGAAATGCTGTAAATTTGAAATAAAACATCCAAGCTAATTTTTAGCCTGGATGTTTTATCAACTACAATAAATTATTCTTTTCCAAATATTCTGTCACTTCTGTCAAGTGTTTTTTATATTTCTGCCAATTACCGACTGATTTATTATTAATAGGTTGTCTTACTTGCACCGCACTTGCTGTTGCTACTGGTGCTGCATTTTTATGAATATCTAGACATACTTCTTGCCAATCTAAACCACAAAACTTGATAATTTTTTTTGCTTCTTCTTCAGGCTCATTAACAAGCTTTTCATAATTAACTACATAGAAGTTATCAGGAAATAACATTAACCATAATTGTGTTAACTGTTTAAATTGCTGGTAAAACTGCGCTGTAGTTTGTAGATCGTATGCATAGTTATAGTAAGAAAAATTTACCGCAAACAATTGTCGGTAATTACTCACAATGGTGTCTAAAGGGCCTCTATCTAAACAAATTATTTTCGCTTTAGGTAATGCTTTAATGATAAACCCAGCATATAAAACATTTAGCGGCATTTTATCAACAAACTTATTACTGTTTCCGGTGATTGCGCGAGTGCTATCGATATAAGCTTTGCCTAACTTGTTAAAGTTTATTGATGCCGCCGCCATCACCGTTTCTTTATCTATCACCTTATTAGTGGTTGTTTTAGATAATTCTTTTAGTCTTAGACCAAAATGTTGTAATTCACCGGCACTGGTAACAGCTGAGTGTTTTGATAATATTCGCTCTACCAAGGTCGTGCCCGTTCTAGGCATTCCGACAACAAACAGTGGTTCGTTCGAGTCGTAGCCTGTATTCAATTCATTTGTAGCTGAATTATTTATTTGAGGTGCATTAAAGAGTTCAGTTAACGCGTTGAACATCTGTTTATCATCAGAAGCTTGATAATTTAATTGGGCCAACTTAGCTTTTTTACTTTGATTAAGATATTGATAAGCTTTTTCATAATCACCAAGTGCCTCATATTCTCTTGCCAATGCATGGCCAATGTAGAGTAAATCTTCTGGTTGGGTTAACTTTTGATAAAGCTTGGTTAATCTTTCAATATGATTACTTGTGGATGTTATATCACCTAAGCTGGTTAACGCAGCATGTGCCTTACAATAGCTAGGCATTAACGCAATTGTTTGCTCGTATGCCTTACGAGCAGCACTAAAATCACCGGTAAACTTTAATGAAGCACCTAAATTAAAAAAGAATATGCCATTATTTTGATTAGCCGCTACTGCTTGTTTAAAAAAAGGTACCGCTTGATGATGTAAACCAATTTGGCTATAAGCAACACCAATAGTATCAAAAGTTAATGCTGACTTAAGTGCGGATTTATCTGCTAATTTTGCAGCGATGTCCGCATGCTGTAATGCTTGGACATGATCATTAACAAGCGCATAATGTTTGGCTAATTGGGCAATATACTCAACTTGCTCTGGCGCCAGCACTATCGCTTGTTTTATTAACTCAATAGCCTTAGTAGTATTGTTATGAACACTGGCAATCATCGCCAGTAAAAAATAGCCGTCAGCGAAGTATTTATCTTGCGATAAAATGCTGATGATAAGTTGATGTGCTTGCTGATATTGCCCTTGATTAATCGCTTGTTGTGCTTCTTTATGGAGCTGTTTGATATTGTTTACCATTTCCCATTACCTTAAACCAATGTAGCTTTACGCATGCACTCTAGGTGAATTTAACCTATAAACATAAATAAAAAAAGACATTGAACGAACCATTCAATGCCTTTATTACTTTACCTGTTAATCAATAGATGTCGAAGATATTACCAATCATCAGATAGATATCAAAAATTACATATCAAACATGTAGTCAAAACGTAAACCAACTTTACGTGGTGTTAGTAAGAAGTGACCGTAATTACGTTGAATATCTACGCCATTCGTTACGCCATCAGTAATCATGCCTGCATTTTGTCGTACTGAAGTATAGGCATATTTATCAAACATATTATCAACGTACAAGGTAACTGACCATTCATCACCTGATACACGAGCTGAGATGTTACTTAATGCATAGCCGGGTAATTTTTCACCAAAATCACGTAAACCTATTTTAGTATAGATATCACTTTGATAAGTTAAACCATAATTAACATCAAGTAATTTATCATCTAAAATTTCAGTGCTGTAAGTTAAGCCGATAGAAACTTGCTGTTCAGGTGAGCCCGGTAAACGATCGCCTGAATAAGCATCGAACGAGTTATCATGATAATCTTTATGCAGAGCGTCAGGGTTATCTTCAAGGAACGTTCCTTCAATGTCCGGTACACCGAATAAATGTGGAGCTTCATCGGTTAATTCAGCTTGGGTATAGGCATAAGTAGCATAAGCGATCAAACTATCTGATAACATAGCACGAGATGATATTTCAATACCTTTCGACTCTGCAGAAGCGGCATTTGACGTAATAGGTAATTGGCCATTAGCCGTTGCTCCACTTACTTGAGCATCACCCCACTCAACAAAAAATAATGCAGCATTAAAGTGAAATTTATTAGCAAACCAAGTACTTTTAAAGCCTAACTCGTAATTAGTAGTAGTATCCGCAGTATAAAGCACCTCATTTGATAGTGCACAAAGCGCTTGTTTATCACTAGCAATATCTTCAGCGGTACAAGCAGGAACAGCATTTGCGCCACCAATTCTAACGCCTTCACTTATTGTCGCATATGCTAAAATATCGTCATTAAATTGATAACTCACATTGAACTTAAATATACTACCGTCATCATCCGCTGACAATTTTTCTAAATCAATATTAATTTCATCTGGAGCATAATACTGCTGATTTCCATCAGCATCTTCATAGCCAAATAAAGTATAAAAAAGCGGTAAATCAAATGCTGAGCTAGCTTTTACATCGTATTGATAAAAACGCGCGCCTAATGTGATTGATAGTTGCTCAGTTGCTTGATAACTAAGTTCACCAAAAATTGCTGATTCAGTAATTTCAGTCTCATCAATGGAAATATATTCTAACGCATCAGGTCGTAACCCATTTGTTCCCCAATTATCAAAAGCGTATTGATCAAAACCGGGAGTAAACTCTTCACTAATACTTTTGTCTTCATATTTGTTATAAAAAGCACCAACAATCCAAGATAATGCCGAATCACCAGTAGATACTAAACGTATTTCTTGGGTAAAAGTATCCGCTTCATCCTCTTCACGGGTAAAAGAAGAAAAAGCAGGAAACTCTTCATAGCTATAATCTAAACGAATTAACAAATCAGTTTGATCACGTTGACCACTAGTTTCTGACTTAGAAATACCTGTTGCCGACGTTAATTCTGCAAAACCTAAATCAGCAGTGATTTCTAAACTGATTAAGGAGTCTTCATTTTCAGCTGGCTCAAGGTAGCGATAAGCTGAGTCATAATCGCCAATAATGGTTGATAACGAGTTGGTGTTACTTAAACTATTTGCGTGCACTATAGAGCGACCGCCAATCTCTTGTTTTTGATAAAAATACGATAAAGTACTATCAATTACATCATTTGGCTGCCAACGTAACATCACACGCGCAGTGGTAGCCTGTTCGCTATTAACATCATTTACACGTTTAATGTTTTGTTCAACAGCTTCAGTATCAGACCAGTCAGGATCTGCTAATGAAACACCCCCTTCTTTGACTGTATATGCATAGTCTACATAACCAGGTTCATCTAAATAATTAAACGCTATGCGTAAGCCTAATGTGTCATCAATTAATGGTGTATTAAAAACAAAACCAGCCTCTCCACCAGTATCATCACTGTGAGCGATGTTAAACACGTCACCGTAAATGGAGCCTGAAGTTTCATCTAAAACAGGCTTATTTGGTAGATAGCGTATTGCACCGCCTAATGAACCGGCACCGTATAAAGTCCCTTGAGGACCAATAAGCACTTCTACTCGTTCAACATCAATGACTTTCATATCAACAAATAATGGAATTTCACCCACATAAGTGGCCACTGTGCCACCATCAGAGTCAGGGCCAGATGAGTTAGTATTTAAACCACGTACAATGATAGGAGAGCTATCGCGGCCACCTTGATCCTGAACAGTTAGACCAGGAACCCAACGAGCCACGTCAGATAATTGTGTGATATTTTGATCTTTCATTACATCACCATCAAGTGCAGTGATGTTCATTGGCGCTTCTTGTACTGTTGAAGCACGGCGCGAGCCAGTCACTTCAATACGCTCAATGCCTTCGGCTTTGATTTCGGCTTCTTCAGCTAAAACGTAACCGCTCGCAGTAAACGCTGAACTTAGCGCCAAACAAAGTACAGACTTTTTAAAAGTCTGTTTAGTGTGGATTCTCATTTATTTCCCCTGGTTATAGTTTTTATGTATTTCTACTATTTTTTATTGGTTTCTATTAGATGTATTCAATAAGGAAAAGCCTTACCACTACACATTCGATCTTATTTATTACAAAAATTATGAATAACTAAAAATAAAAAAACCTAAATTTAGGATCTCATATTTAAAAACCATTGTCGCTAATTTTATCCATGTAGCGCCCTTTTTATCTAGCTTTCAGGTCAATCATGCAAAGTTTTCGCATAATTATTTATTGGCATTTTTTAAACAAAACTCTTAAAAGCTTTTTCATATCTGTACTCATGGTAAAAAAAACTAAAAGTAGTCCTTGGAATATTTACTCAAAAATAATTTGTTATGATCAAAAACAAATCCCGTCTTCTATAATTTTATTTTTAAATGAGTGTGTTTTTCACACGAAATGTACGTTTTTTATTTGCATTGGTTAAAAAATATGATATTAAAAAGAAGCAGTTGATTTGTGTTTTTCAAAGAAAATCTATTAAGGGGTACTTTATGGATAGTTCAAACCGAGTTGTAGGATCAATTAGTCAACCAGCAAAAGGTAAGTCGGCCTCTAGTAAAAAAAGAAAATGGCGCGAAATAGAACAAATGAGGGATAAATTCCAACTTGAAAAAGAATTAAAAATATATGAGGACTCGTTAGAGTATATGTTGGAAGAGTTCTAAAACTAATTACACTTAAAGCATTTGTTCGTTATTTAAAACCCAGCTCAGCTGGGTTTTTTAATGCCTTAATGAAAAATAAAATTTTTCCCTCAAATTCTACATTGACAAAATTCAAACAAGCGTTTAACTTTCTAACTATCAGTATATATACATTAGCGATTAAATGACTAAAACCCTTATTAATTTTGTCCATGCCAACGGCTTTCCAGCAGGAAGCTATCAAGCTTTATTTAATTTTTTGCCGAAAGAGTATCAAGTAATATCTCATGAAAAATATGGTCACAATAAGCAATATCCAGTGGAAAACAATTGGCAGCCATTGGTTGATGAGCTGATTAATTTTGTCAAACAACAACTTGTCATCAATAATCAACAGCAAGTTATTAATGTTGGTCATTCCTTTGGTGGGGTTATCGCCTTTATTGCAGCTTGCCAGCAGCCACAATTATTTAAAGGCTTGATCATGCTTGACCCACCTGTTGTCACTGGTAGCACGGCAGTAGCGGTAAAGCTACTTAAAAAAACGCGGTTAATGGATAAATTTAGTCCTGCAGGTAAAGCAAAATCCAGGCGGACAAATTGGCCATTAGGTACTGATATAGCTAAATTGTTTTCAGCTAGAACTTTATTCAAAAATTTTGATCAGCGTTGTTTAGACGATTATATTTGTCATGGTGTCATTGAACAAAATAATCAACTTGAGTTAGTTTTTTCTGCACAGGTCGAAGCAGATATTTTTAGAAACTTAGCTGCCAACCTTTCTAGTTATAAAAACCAACTGAAGGTACCTGCAAGTTTAATTTATGCAGATCAAACTGATGTTTTTCCTCATGCGTATTTTAAAAAGTTTGTGAAGTTAAATAAAACTATTGATCTTAAAGTAACTCAAGGGGGTCATATGTTTCCTCTTGAGAGTCCTGAAGATACTGCACAACTTATCGCAAATACAATTTCACAATGGTAGAGGAGAGTTAAATAAATGAAAACACCAAAAAATTGACGGTTAAAATATAAACAAAATAATTTTTTGCTTACACAATAAAAATATAACACAGCCGTTACTTTCTCTTTTAAATAAATATAAGAACTATTATATTTATTTACAAGGTGTTGCAATACTTCAATTAATTAACAATCACGTCAAAAGTTCAGTTGGCATAACATTTGCTCTTTCATGGTTATAAAAGGTTTTTATGCTGTGAAGGTTAATTATGTACTCCCTAAATTTAACGACTATAAAAAAAAGTGTTAGTTTATTACTTTGCTTAACTTTATTTGCCTGTAGCTCCACTGAACAGGTTAGTAATAATGAATTACCAGAAAATACTTATGGACAAGGTTACGTTAGTACAAGCTTTCCCCACAGACAATTCACTTCGATAAGCAAAACGACTATTAAAAAACCGTTAAATTCTGATCACCAATTAATGATGTCACTTTTAAATAGAGCAATGACAGCAGATCAAGCAATGATGCTAGCGTTTGCACAAGAGAGAGTAAGTTATGCAAATACCTTTGCTAATTATACAAACAACGGCGTTATGATAAAGGGTGATAAGGCCTCAGATAATCCTAGCAATAGGACCAAGCATGCTTATGCTCAGTACATTGCTCAAGATATTAATGCGGTGTTAATTAGTGCTCCGCAACAAAGTATACAGCCAAATCACCTCTAGATATGAAATTAGCTGGCATTAGAATCAATTTGACTATGATCGTCTATAGACCAATTAAGTTCAGTAAAAACATGTTTCCACTGCGAATCAAACTCGGCGACAATAGTGATTTTTTTATTGGTTATAGGGTGGGTAAAACATAAAGATTTCGCAATTAGCATTAATCGCTTAAAGCCAAAATGTTTAATGAAAAAGGGATTTTGTTTATTATCACCATAATTAATATCGCCTAAAATAGGGCTACGTAAATGCGCGAGGTGTCGACGAATTTGATGACGTCGCCCCGTTATCGGCAAAAGCTTAACCAAAGAATAACGAACACTATCAAATTTGCCTAAAGCAATAGGTAAACTAGCCTGTTTAACGACTTGATAATGGGTTTGTGCTGATTGTGATGCTTTATCACGACTAACATTTTTATCACCAAGTTTGTCTAACTTTTCTTTAAGCGGATAATCTATCAATTCAGCTAGGTTAGTGAAGGGCAAATGCCCTCGAACTAATGCATAATAAGTTTTAGTTAAATCTGTTTCACTATTTTCATCACCTTCAGCATGGCTATTGGATTTATTAGCGAAAGCCTCATTCAACTTTTGAGCTACGTCTTTAGTTAACGCAAATAATAATACACCTGATGTTGGGCGATCTAATCGATGTACTGGATACACATATTGACCTATTTGATCACGTACCAGTTGCAAAGCGAAATATATTTCATCTTTATCCATAAAGCTTCGGTGAACAAACAAGCCAGCAGGTTTATCTACAGCAACTAAATATTCATCTTGATAAAGAATAGTCAGTACGGGCTTTTCTGGTACCGCATGTTCAATTTCTATCGTGTTAGTAGAGGCAATCATTAAACGTTTCTGCCCGAAAGTAAACAATCAAGTTGACCAAGAACTCCAAGAAGCTTGTTCGCTTTATTGCCATGGTTTTTAAACGACTCTTCTGCCATAGGCAGTAGTGATATTTCACTTGGTAATGCCTGTTTTTCTTCAATCATTTGATTGATACGTTCAATAAAAACAAACTGCAACCACTGCTCTAAAGTCAAGGTGTCATAATGAAAAGGTGCTTTACTAGCCATTTGCTTTAAAGTAGGTCGACAACTTTGCCATAAAGTTAACGCTTTTAGTTCTTGGCTTAATTGAGCTAACAACTTTGATGTTTGCTGCTCTTTAGATAGTATCATATCAACTGAATTAGGTTTATTTTGCTAGATGGCGCTATTATCCTTATAATAGCAACTTAACACAATCCCCATTTATTTCCCTACAAGGCTTCTACAGTTTAGCGCACCTATGGATACTATCGATACTATCTCACAACTTTTACACTATTCAAATTCTCAATTTCGTATTTATGATATAGGTCGGAAAATAGAAAAAATACCAAAAGAGCTATTTGAGAAAATTGAACTAAACCAAATGCCCTACCCAACACCGTCACAAGGACATGCCTGTATAGCTATTGCTTTTTGGCAAAAACAATCTCCGCAGCCTTTTTTATGGTTATTAAAATTACCACTTGATGAACGTGGATTACTCAATCAAGGGGCAAGAAATCACTTTATTGCTATTATTGTTGAGGCACTTGGTGCTGATTTAACCCAAAGTGTAGATAAAGAACAAGAAGAGTTATTAAAAAACAACCCTTATTTATATACGCCAGCACAATATAAATTAGCAGCATTAAATAGCAAAATAAAGTTTGAATTAAAACAAGCACCAAGCGAATATTTATCACCTTTTATAAGCTACGTTACCGGGGATAATGGTTGGGATAACTGGCAAGCAGTTGGCGTACAAGGAATTACCGACTTCGCCGTACGTATTAAAACAGAAAATTATAGTGAGCTATTAGTTAACGCACTACCATCTCTTCCAAGTGAAGTGCTATTACCGCTATGTGGTGCTTTAGAAAATGAAGCTTTCTCTGTCGACTTGATAGATGCATTGTTAAAGTTATTCAAAGAAAAATGTAAACTTACACCTAAAACTGAAGCTAACGTGCAATTACAGCAACATTTACTACGTAGTTTAGCTAGTAATTGTCAGCACGTGCATATAGAAAAACTAGTTGCTGAATTATTACAGCAGCAACATGTTGCTAGTGAGCTATTGATCACTATTTCAGGTCGCTGTTGGTTAGCGCTTGCTAATACTGAACGATTAATGGCATTCTTCGAGCACTTAGTTTCATCTGATGATCAAGCACTATTTAATAGTATTTTTAAAGACCTTGTATCAATACCAGCTATTCGCCCCATTGTTTTTCAGTGTATGCGCGCACCTGAACGTAGTGCCGCATTATCAAAAGCAATAGGACAGTTATTTCATTAAGGTTAAATCGTCCATGGAAAACATTTATTATTTATTATTCGTTTGTTTGATTTTTTGGTACTTTATTTATTTGAGAAAAGTATCTGAAGCAGCACTAGTACACGCTAAACATTATTGTGAACAAAGTCAGTTACAATTTATTGCTATCGCTAGACGATCAAGCAGATTAACCTTTAACAAAAAACACGGTTTAGTTTGGTTTAGCTTATTTGATTTTGAGTTTAGTGGTGACGGCGAATCTAGCAATAATGCTATAGTGAGCTTATATGGGTTAAAATTAGGTAATATTGATATTCCTCCCTATCGAGTAAATTAAATGTAATCCTTAATAATCTATTATAAAATAATGATGATGCAGAGTGCCAAGCTGGTAGTCTGCGTTATAACAGCATGAAGATAATAAGAAGTGTGTAGTCACTTTTTATTGTAAATATTACTTTTTATTAATTTTCCTAGGGAGAGCCAGTGCAGTTTTTAAAGTCACTTTTTTGTTTGCATGGGCTTGATAATCGAACCCGGTTTTTTGCCATTTGTAGTGCTGTTTATGTGATTTTTATCATGTTAATATCTACTTTTACTGGTAACGTTTTTATATCTCTTACCATTTTGGTACTCTTTACCCCAATACTTGCTTTTACTAGTTTACGCCGGTTAAAAGATGCAAAACTCAATAGAAATTGGTTGTTTGTACCTAACATAATATTCGCCCTAACGGCCTTAATTATTATATTTTCAGAGCAAAACAGCAGTTATTACCTACTTATTATTTCTGCCTTTTGCTTCGCGGTATTATTAACTTATCCTAGCGTTAACAAGAAAAACTCAGCACCACTTAACTATGTGCTTGGCTACTTTGGTCCGGTTGATATGACCGAATATCAGCAAATCACACACCAAGGTAAACAAGCAAAATTTCGTATTGAGCCAACTTTAGTGGGTGATAATGCAGCAAACCTTAATAACAATGAGCAAGCCGTGTTGCCAATACACGAAACAAAGTCATCTTATGGTAAAAGTGAGTACCAAATAGATTTAGGTGAGGTAATTCGTTTAAAACTGCTGAGTAATAGAAAAGTTCAACTGGCCATCGCAATAATATTAACAATAACCTTAATCAGTATTTGTGCATCTTGGTTTATGGATTATTTATCGAATATTGACCAATCACAGACAATACAAGAGCCAAATAAGGTAGCTAAAAGTACTCAACATGTTCTTGAGCGCAATCATCCATTGGTAATGCCTGATAACTTTTCACTCTTTCTATCTCAGCACCAAGGTATTATTATTAACTGGCAAGCAGATGAAGTAAACAGCCCTTTATTATGGTCACAAATCAGCACACAAGGCGATGACAGTTGCCAGCAAATTAGCTTTAATAAAGGTAACGCTATTCGAACTTTAATGGTAAAAGTAGAAAATAATACCGCTGTTCCTAGCGGAGTTTACAATAATTACTTTGCTAGCTTCTCACCACTTGATAGTAAAGCCCTAATTCAAGCGCTAGCCTTTCGCGGTAACTTTTCTTTATGTGGGTATGATTTTTCACTAAAAGGTAGCCAAGCGGCTCTAGGAAAGAATAAGCACTATGCTAATTGGGTAGAATATTAGTATATCAATGACTGCGTTTTAGTTATCGATAGTAACGAAAAAGCCTTAACTAATGTTTGCGCCACTCTCATAATGTTTTAAACGAGTATCAAAGTTTATAATTCGATACTCGAAACGACTAATTGATTATACCAATTTCATTAAGTTGGTGATATTGTTGTCCGTAGGGAAAGTATTTCAAAGCAAGGCTCGATTGAGTAATAGCTGGCTATTAGGATTGAGAGCAACGCCTACATGGACTATTTTAACCAGTACAAGTAATACTAATTTAATCAAATTAGTATTACTTAGGTTTATGGGAAAAACCAAAACCGGCTTCAAATAACTGTTCATAAATGCTTTTCATTGCGATAGTATTTTCTGTTAATGAGTCATCCCATTTACTTCGTTTCTCAAAACCTAAATCACTAATTAGATAATAATAGTCTGCCTTTAAGTCACTCGCTTCAAGACATGATTTTGTACAAGACAAACTACAACCATCAATAGCAATAATTGGTCGCCCTGATTTAGCCAAATCCATAATAGGGCCAACTTTACCAATAACACCTGAAATACACGACATTTCAGCAATATCATCACCATCAAGGTTTAACGAAATATTATGCGCCATTTGCGCTAAATTTGAACAACCAGAGCAAGAATAAACAATAGGTTTTTTTAATTGCTCAACTTGTTCGATTTTTTTATTGTCAGACACGGGGCTATTTCTCTCTTAACTTATTAGTGGTATAGCCTTAAAATCAAGCTATATAGAACGCCGAACTCCTGATTCTAACAAGGCAAAGCAAGCATGATTTGATTTACATCAATGTTTATAGCAATCGCCTAGCAATTAACCTATTTTCTTTATAGCAGATATTGCTGATAAGCATCATTGAGTCTTAAAATGGCTATATAATTGAGTTAATTTTAAACTTAGAGCTTGTCATTATTATTTTTGAGCTAATAAATAACGGCTATTAATATTTCAGTGGTTTAAAAAGATAAATAAAGCGACCCCCTATAATTGCTAACGTTTTACTTTTTATTTCTATACTGATAGGAACATTATCTGCCAATAGCATAACTTTACTGCCATGTAATGTGGTTTTTTGGATGATTAAGGGTTTTGTACTTACTATCGCGGACTACATATTGAACACTTATTAAATACGCATAGTTTACAAAATGTTAAATTTGATAATATTTTATGTTATTTAATTCATTATAAAAGTGAGTATTTCAGCTATAATCAGCACCATAATTTAGTAGCCACTATTTACAATGGATATCCTCATGGAAAAAACCTTTATTAAAGGCAAAGATTCAGACTTAGAAACCACTATTGCAACCATGCAAGAAAAATTGAAATCATTTGGTTTTGATATTGAAGAAGCTTCATGGTTGAACCCAGTTAAAAACTGCTTTTCCGTACATATCAAAGACAGCAGCTGTGGTTTAATGTTCACCAATGGTAAAGGCTCGACCGCTAAATCTTGTTTAGCCAGTGCTTTAGGTGAATATTTCGAGCGATTAAGCTGCAACTATTTTTTTGCCGACTTTTATTTAGGCGATACAATAAGCCAAAGTGAGTTCGTACATTACCCAAATGAAAAGTGGTTTTTCAGCGAAGATGACTCTATGCCTGTTGGCATAATGGACGACAGTTTATGGCAGTACTTTGATCCTAATAATGAGATCACCGTAGATAAACTTTATGACATGAACTCTGGTGTTGGTGAACGTGGTATCTGTGCACTGCCTTATACTAGAGCGCGGGACCAACAAGATATTTACATTCCGGTGAGCGTTATTGCTAATGTTTTTGTTAGTAATGGGATGTCGGCGGGTAATACAAAAAATGAAGCACGCGTACAAAGTTTATCTGAAATATTTGAACGATATGTAAAAAATAGAATAATTGCAGAGGGTATTTGTTTACCTGAAATTCCAGTATCTGTATTAGAACGCTTCCCAACTATACTAGCTGATATTCGTGAACTGGAAAGCCATGGATACCACTTAAGAGTTTGTGATGCTTCATTAGGCGGATTATACCCAGTAATGAGCGTAACGTTAATCAACCCTAAAGACGGCAGTGTTTTTGCTTCTTTTGGAGCTCACCCAAGCTTTGAAGTTGCTCTAGAACGTACCGTAACCGAATTACTACAGGGTAGAAGCCTTGATCAACTTGACGTTTTTCAACCGCCAAGCTTTGATGAAGAAGAAATTGCTTCGCCTCATAACCTTGAATTACATTTCATTGATTCTAGTGGCTTTATTTCTTATGACTTTTTTAAAGACACTTCAGATTATGGCTTTGTTGATTGGGATTTCGATGCCGATACTGGCACTGAATACGACAACTTAGTTAAAGTAATTCATGATATGGATTTTGATATTTATATCTCAGATTACAATCACTTAAACGTCTATGCTTGTCGTATATTAGTACCCGGTATGTCTGATATCTACCCTGTCGATGAAATTGTGTGGAATAATAATAACGATGGGGCTTTATTTAGAGAAGCATTTTTAACCTTAAAAGATTTATCTAGCGATGATTGGTTAGAAGTTCTTGATGGCCTTGATCAAGGCGGTTATAACGATGCTATGGCAGCCGCCGAGTTTATCGGTTTAGCACCAGATGCAGGCACTAGATGGTTCGACTTACGTATTGGCGAAGTAAAGGCTATGCTAGCCCTCGCAGCTCAAGATGAACAAGCGATTGATTGGGTTAACTGGGCATTACACCTTGACCAAAACAATGAAGAAAATACCCGTAAGTATCGCTGTTTACAGGCACTATTAGAAATAAAGTGGAGTGAAGACAGAGAATATCAACCTTACCTAAATTCTCTTGGATTAATGTATGGGCAATCTATGATGAAAAACTGTTTAGCAATCGTTGAAGGTGAAGTTATTTTTGACGGTTTACATTGTCCTGGTTTAGGCTTAGAAGGCTTTAAAACACATGGTAAATTACTAGAGGGTTATGAAAAGCTTCAAGCAGCTAAAAGGAATAACGTCTAAACCATAAGCTTAAATATTAGAATTTCATAGTGTCGGGCGAATGGCCCGACCTACATAATAACTTATTTATTACCTACACGATAAGCTTCTATTACGCTCACTATCCAAACAACTAACAATAGGATTAAAGCAGGTCTTATTGGCCCAGTAGTGGTTATCGACTGCTGGTGAACTAATGCTATTATTGTCGTTAGATCAACAGCAACTTCACCACTTTGGATTTTGTCAATTATCTCTTGTGATCTTGCCATCAAGCTAGAAAATAATAAATACAAACCTACGCTAGCAAAAGCAATAAAATAACCAGCAGATACATATTTTTTTAGCAATATCTGCCCTGCTCCGGGGAATATAAATGCTGAAAATAAAGCGGCCTTTAATGGTTTATTCATCATTAACCTAGGATTTCTTGCTTGGCTGCTTATAAATATCTTCAGGCTTAAGTTTTAATACATTTCGCGAAGTTTTCTTTTCACTACTTTCTAGTTTTTTCGGGTTAACATATATCGCACTTGCATTTGGTCGCGCTCCTTCAATAAATGGCTCATTTTTTTGGGTTTTACTTTGACTTTTGTTTTGACTTTTACCTTTATAACTTGTCTTATGATCAGTATTAACACCTAGTTCAGTAGGCTCTTTAACAAACTTTGTTGTTCTCTCAACATGATATTTTTTATCAATAGCTTGTAATAAATTACGTAACACTTGGTCTTTACATTCACGGTAATGTTTGTGATCTGTTTTTCTCGAGAAAGCACTAAGCTCTGGCTTATTTAACTTAAAATCAACACTATCAAGTAGTGCAATCAATTCTTCTGCTTTTAGGTTGAGTGCTATCTTTAGCTTGGTTAAAACAATATTATTGCTAAGGCGCTTTTCAGCAACCGGGTTTGGCCCTTCCTTCTTGCCGCGCTTTTCATTAATAAAACCATTTAAAAAATACGCTAAATCACTATCAACACAACTTACAAAATCTGCGTCATTATCTTTTTTAAGCCACTGACTTACTTGCTCTCTACTTACCTGTAATCCAGCAGAGGAAAATAAAGCAATCATTTGCTTATCGTTATAATTAAAGGTGTAGCGTATGCGGCGTAGCACGTCATTATTATTCAAAAGGCTTTCCTAGGTTAAAAATTTTCACAAAAGTTATTGTATTTGCTCTGAGGTGGTCATTCTCATGATATCTGAATTGGATCTCAACCTTGAATATGAGATTCTTTATAAGAGACTGTAGAAGTAATGACACTCTTTGAGCAGTGTAAATAGTTACGATTTACTTAAAGCATTTTAGCATTTTTTACTCACTATTAAAATCGAGGTTTTTATATGAAAATCGTAGATAATTTTGTATTATTTAATTAATTAATATCTCTTCGATAGCAGGAAGCTATGTATATGAATAATTTAATAAAATTATCTTTAATTTTTTCACCCTTAATACTTAGTGCTTGCGTGAATCAAAATACTATAGCGCAGAATAAATTAACAACCATCACCAATCCATGCCAAAAGATATCGATGTTGATCAGTGCTTACGATGATGGTTTTGAACAAGTAAAAATGACAAAAATCAAAGCTAGAATCAGTAACACATGGAAAGCAAAGTATAATATTATCGGCGAAAACTGCCATATTTGGACTTGGGGTAGTTCACAAACTACTTATGCGTGTAATATTACAGCCGACGACAAAAATAGCGCAGAAAATCACTATAACAATGCGCAGCAAACTATTCAGCAATGCTTAGGTGATGATTGGCTTATGGCTGAAACGCCAAGAACGGCCGATAAAGGACGTAAAAGCATTTTTACAACGCCTAACAAACAAGTTTCCTTATCAACTCATATAGTTCCACTAGATAGTATTTTCGGTGAAAAATGGACTATATATTATTATGTAGGTAGCCCTAATTAACTACTTTTATCTTAAAAACAAAAAACGAGCTTAAAAACTCGTTTTTTTTATTTCAGGTATATTGCTTTAGTTACAAATTAACCACCGCATTTTTTACTTTTACCTTCGCCACATTTACCTTCACCACATTTGGCTTTAGCTTTGGCTTTGCTCTCGCCACATTTACCTTCACCACACTTGGCTTTAGCTTTGGCTTTGCTCTCGCCACATTTACCTTCACCACACTTGCCTTTAGCTTTGGCTTTGCTCTCGCCACATTTACCTTCACCACACTTGC
>Ga0105355_10001343_pt1 | contig 22666 bp, 17 predicted proteins | sample GOMGulsemesocosm_2_FD_83508 | JGI IMG/M metagenome (GOLD analysis project Ga0105355, IMG submission 83508) | Methane-oxidizing microbial communities from mesocosms in the Gulf of Mexico - GOM9C Gulf of Mexico | ecosystem: Environmental > Aquatic > Marine > Cold seeps | place: Gulf of Mexico...
AGCCGTTATGTTTAACTTTTCATTTTTATCTAAATCCAGAGAGCTGCCAATCCCTCTACCGTTAATCAATAATTCTACATAAGGTGCATTGCTAACAAATGTTTCGCCTTTCTTAAGCTGCTTAAACCATAAGTCCGTTTGAAATTTATTGATACTAGCTTTAGTGTTTGCAGGCATAAAAACGTAACTTCTAACTGCACCAGGCTGATCGAAATAAGGGTAATCCGAACCAGCAGCTGGGGCCAATTTGAACCCCAGATTTAAGAACTCGTACCAAAACTCTGTTCTCAGTCGTTGGTTTTGCAAAACCTCGACAAAATCTATAACACTAAAAGGCATATCTAATGCTAATCCTCCTGATGCATTGAATTCCTTCGAACCCACATGTGCATAGCCAATTACTGATTTTTGTTTTTTATAATAATTAAATTGTTCTCGATAGAGAAAAAAGGCATCTCTATTAGGAAATACTTTTTCCACATTCAAGGCTATGGCATGACCACGATAAGTCGTTCGAGGACTCTCTACACCAGGTATAATGGCGTAATCATTACTGATATACTTGCCTTTATCGCCGTAAGCATATTGATTAAAGTGGTCTTTCTCAATGGTTGACATGGCAAGTAAATTGGAAAAATGTACATCCTCGGCTTTAAGAATGCTTGATAATGCTTGATTGTCTTTTTCATTTCTTTCTACATGAATATGTACATCACCAGAATACCAACCTAACTCAGGAAAATCTTTCCAACGTTCCATTTCAACAGTTATGGTTTTACCCGTTGTTCCAACCGTAAAATCTTGTTGCACTATTTTGTATTCAGGTCCTTTAGTGGCGACCAAAGTATAGGACCCTTTTGCTAATGTTTGAGCCGTTTGTCCTGACGAATAGTAAAAATAGCGATTTTTATGAGGCCAGTATTGATAAGGAGGGAAAATTGCAGGTAAACTTTGCTGTTGATTATTGTCCTCATAATATTTTAAGCTCAAACCACTATTGCTTAGTACTATTGAACCTTTGCTATCGTATATGCCAAATCTTACGGGTGTATATTCGGGCATTTTATCACTTTGTTGGATAGTAAAGCGGCTACCTTTTTTAGTCAGATACGACGGTGCTACAAAATCAAAGCGTATGTTAGCTTTAGGCAATTCATCGCCACCAAGCACACGCTCTTCTTTTTGAGTTTGCCTTGCGATTCTTAAGTCGCACAAAACTAACGTTGTTTTGGTGTTTGCAGCTAAATTTTCTTCTAGCAACATTGTTTCATTAGTGGTTACAACAAAATCGGAGTTATTCAACCCTCGATTAGCAAACCTAGCATTATTTAGTTTTAACTTAACCCAAACCAAATCGGACGAATTTTTATCGTTTTCTTGATTTAATGAAACGTCATCTTGTGCGCCTGAAAAATTAACCTTTTTGTTTGCAACAGCGGTGCCGTGTTGATCAAAACCATAAACAAGGGATCGCGTTTGAGACTTATCAATGAGTAGTTCAACGCTAACGTCTTCATTAATATCAAAGGCATAGTCATCGTTAATATCAAAAGCTAAAAAGTTGGCTTTTAAACAAGACTTTGCTTTACCTAAATGATCCTTAATGATTAGTTCTTCAGTAGTTTTTCGTCGACTAAAAGCGAATAGACCAAACGATACCGGGTAACCCGCAGTACTGACACTTGCGACATGTTCAGCATGCCAATTGAGTTCCACCAATCCTCGAGGATTGTCTTTGCTATGACTTTGTTCATGGGCAAAGGTTGATGATGAATAAGTAAGACTAAAGCTTATCACTGTGGAGCAAAAGATTGCTACAAACACATTATGGGTCAAAGTAAATAGTTTCATTAAACACCCCATTATTTTTTAGCTAATTTCAGCATAGCATGAAGTAAAACATTCGCACCCGCCGTTAAGTCTTCACTTAATGCATTTTCTGCTTCATTGTGTGAAAGTCCATTTTCGCAAGGAACGAAGATCATACTTGTTGGTACTTTTTCAGAGACATAAAGCGAATCATGCCCTGCTCCACTTACCATTGCCATCGACGAATAACCAAATTGTTCAACTGAACTAAATACGGCATCTATGCAACTTGGTGCAAATTCGGTTACTTCCATTCGCCATGTTTCTTTAAGCTGGTAATCGACGCCGAATTGCAAGCATAGTTTTTCTACTTTTTGGCTAAATTCATCTGCCATTTTTTCAATTATTTCAGTTTTGGGGTGACGCAAATCTATACTGATCTTTAGTGTCTCTGGCACTGTATTTGGCGAGCCTGGTAAAGCTTGGATATCACCAATAGTTGCGCGTCCCCAAGGGCCATTTTCAGCGGCCAAGTCATAACAAGTTTGTAAAATAGGTAACATAGCTTGTATAGGGTCAACTCGATCTTCCATTGGTGTAGGTCCCGCGTGACAAGGCTTACCATGTAAAGTTAATTCGTACCAACGTAATCCTTGTATACCTGTTACTATGCCAATTTGTTTTTGTTGCTTCTCTAGAATAGGCCCTTGTTCTATATGTGCCTCAAAAGCGGCTTTAATCGGTCTTGGTTTACATATTAACTTTCCCTTGTAGCCGATTTTATCTAGCTCTTCTCCTACGGTTAAACCTTCTTTGTCTGTGGTGTTATAAACTTCAGTAAGGCTTAAATTCCCACTCCATATGCCCGATCCCATACATGCTGGCGAAAATCTTGCACCCTCTTCATTTGTCCAAACAACAACTTCTATCGGGTGTTCTGTTTCTATTTGGTTTTCTGCTAAAACTCGTAATACCTCTAAACCAGCCAATACGCCATAAACACCATCAAATTTACCTCCCGTAGGCTGAGTATCCAAATGACTGCCAGTAATAACGGCAGGCAATGAGTTGTCAATTCCAGCACGTCGCGCAAAAATATTACCAATTTCGTCAATAAGAATTTCACAACCGAGTGCTTTACAGTGATTAACAAATAAATCACGCCCTTGTTTATCCAACTTGGTTAGTGCTTGCCTGTTACAGCCTCCTTTTGGGGTGGCACCAATTTTTGCCATCTCCATTAAGGAGTCCCATAAGCGTTCTGGCTTAACTTGCAAAGCATTCGTTTTTTGTTTTCTATCAACTACGTTTTGAAACATGGTATTTTAATCTGGCTGAGTTATGTCATAAGCTTAATCAAAGCCTGATATTGTCACTACCCACAGATTGGGGGAGAAATCTTATTTATTAGTAAATCTAAAAAGATAACTAGAAAGGTTGGATTACAGCGAAGTATCACCCAAAAAAAGTAATGGATCTTGATCTTCACATTGATCTGCAAAACGTAAACAAGAGAAAAGTAAATTAAACAACTCTGATTGCGAGCCAATATCTAATTTGGCATAGGCTGACTTTCTATAAGAACGTTCCGTATCGACACTTAAATTTAACGCTTTGGCGGCAGATTTTGAGGAGTGACCTTGCATCAATTTTTGAATAACATCTCTTTCACGTGTCGACAGAACAGAACTGGCAAACTGATCAAAGGCATTTTGAAGTCGGTGCTGTAGTGTTTGGCTAGCAGGTTGATTCTTTTGCCAATGTTTTTTCACTACCGCTGTTATAACAACATTGAGTTCCGACAAGGTATTTTTATCAGTTTGACTGTAACTTCCCGTGAGCAATCCTAAGGAAATCGCTAGTGTACTGCCATTGTCCAAATTTATTAAAAAAACGACCTGGTCCGTTAATCCACTTTTAGAGTAATATCCTAAATAATACTCACCTTGATAAAATCCATCAGGTACTAATTCTTTTACATCAAAAAAACCGAAACAATTCTTTTTATGTTGCAAATATAAAGGACTTAACAAATAAGCCCCTTGCAAATAAATATCTTGAAATACATTGGTATTTATCTCTTTTACTTCATTATGAACAACATAAGGAATTGAGCTTTGTGCATACAGCATCATAACCAATGAATCACACTTGATTATAGATTTTAACTGTTGTGCTAATAACGTAGTGAAGTTTTGATGATCGATATTATTAATCATCTCTGCAGTTAATTTCATTAAATTACGATCGTTGGACACTTTAGAGTTACTCATCAGGCAAGGCTTCAAACTCTTGTTTTTTATCATTAAACCATTGCATCATTGCTTGGGGATCTTTCATAAGCTCTTGAATTTTACTCATTGCTTCAAGATGATCTTTGTCTTGCTTTTGAAACATTTCCATACCATGAGTCTTACTCAGTTCAGCTATTTCTTCGAAGGTATTAGCGTGAAATTCCATGTCGCATGCGCCACCTAATTGCTTACAATTCATCGTTTTCATAAGGTACTCCCTTTAAATTTAGCTATTAGTTTAGTTATCGATAAGCTTTAGTATCGCTAAAGCATAACTCATATAACAAGCAAAGTTGGTCAAATAATTAGGCTAAATGATATAAAGCTACCCTGACACTAAAGTCGCTTTTCGTTTGTTCGACACTTAACGTCCAATTTTGTTGCATACAAATTTTTTCAATTAAATAGTAACCGACACCATAACCATAGCTAACATCTGTATTAATTTTAGAATTAAAATCAACACGATGAACTCTATTGGAAATAGTAAAAAAGTCATCGCAAATTTCAACGAGTATTTCGCCGTCACAGCTGTATTGACAAGCATTACGTAAAAGATTCGCTACGGTGATCTTTAACATTTCTACGTTTACTTTATTAATACTATTTACTTTTACGTAACTAGCTTGTCCCATCTCATTTTTGTTTACTAGCTTAATATTTAAGTTTTGAATCAAATAGTGCTCAGTGCAAAGCTTAATTTCTGCAGCAATTAAAATGCCTAGCGTTGTTGAGTTATAAATTGTTGAATTTGGAATTGCTGAGTTTTGATTCATCTGTTTGGTCGTTAGATGTTCTGTTGAAGGTTGTTCTTTTGCTAATACATTAGGCTGTTCTCGCCACAATTGAAGTAAAGTCTGGGTAAGCACTTTCATTTTTTGATTAGCTTTCGTTAACTTATCTAAAGCTTTTTTATCTTGTACTAATAAATTATCGCGTTTTTTTATTAACGAAGTTGCTGCACCTATTATCGCTATCGGTGTTCTTACTTCATGACTTAAACTGGTTAAGAACTCTCTTTCCCTTTGCAGTACCGTTTGTTGTTCTTTTTTTAGTTGATATTGCTTAATCAGGCTAGCTTTTAAGCTCTCTGCCGTATTAATAAATTCATCAAAACGTAAGTTATTGGGTAGTTCTTTGGATTCTATAGCGCTGCCATCTTGCTGCAAAATGTCTTTAATATAAAAATGAAAATCGTCTACCTGTTTTGTAATATGGCGATTAATACGATAGATATACAGTATAATGAGAAGTAGAATAATTAAAGTCAGTGTCGGTGCGACTTGCTGCAAGATTAAATCAAAACCTGAGTTGACTTTTGAAGAGAAGAAGCTCTCGTTTTTAAAAATATGGACAACGTAAAAAGTTTCGTTCTTTTCAAGGTTAAATAAAGGTAAAATATATATCGATTTTTTGTCGTGTTGAAAAACTATTACCGTATCATTGTCGGGCATTTTTTTTTCCAACAGAGTTTGATAACTGGCCGGTAGCGCTTCTCGTCCCCAGTAATACTCTTTACGCTCAGGATCAAATTCAATAATGTCTTCGTTAACTTGATAGTAGTCACTTAATACTTCAGCTTCATAAGACATATAATACTCTGTTGTTCTGTCCATCCCGTCAAAATAAGTGAAAAATATTAAGGACAGAAATAACGTAACCAATAACAACAATACAGAAAAATATCGCTTATTCAGGTAGTTGTGTAGTGAAAGTTTTTCAGTTCTATTTATCATTGGTTAGTACTATACCTGCACCGCGAACGGTATGTAGCAATGGAAGGTCATTTTCGTTATCTATTATATTTCTTAACCTGAAGACTAACGTTTTTAATACATCTTTACTCGGATCTTGATTCGGCCACAATTCATCTTCAATTGCTACTCGACTAACAATATTAGGACTGTTGATCATTAACAAACGTAACAATTGCCATTGAGTTTGAGAAAGCGATAAAAGACGCCCTGCTCTTGTTGCTTTTCTTTGTTGGAAGTTTACAGTTAACGTATCACAACTAAAGTTGTCACTTTGAGGTTGCTTACGCTTGGCTAATACTTTAATTCTTGCCGTTAATTCCTCTAATTCAAAAGGCTTTGTTAAATAGTCTTCTGCCCCTAAGTCAAATCCAGCCAATTTGTCCTCTAACGCATCTCTTGCTGTTAAAAATATAATAGGCGTTGTAATACCTGCTTCTTTAATTTTCTTACAAACACTTAAACCGTCTAATCTAGGCATCGTTATATCTAAAACAATAACATCATAGTTATTTTCTCTTAATAGATTTAATGCGATTTCTCCGTCAAATGCATAGTCACATTCAATATCTTCTGTCGCTAGAAAATCGATAGTTAACTCGGCTAAATCGGGTTCATCTTCTGCAAAAAGAATTAACATGTACTATCCTCAATCATAAGTATTATAGCTTTATCAAGCCCAAGAAAGATTATCACATTAAAAATAAACAGAGTTACCTTTTGGTTACCTTACATCAATTATTATAGCTACCAACATCTATCAATACTGTGGAGCACCTCAATATGAAAAGTAACTACAACCCCAACATTAATCACAAACGTCCCCTAATCCTATCATTGTTTATTTCAAGCCTTTTGTTAGCCTGTGGCAGTTCTTCTGGAACAAATGAGGAAAATGAAACGATAACACCACCAATAAGTACTAATGAGTTAGCAACAAAAGTGTTTAAGAATGGACAGATATATACAGTAAATGACCAACAAACCTGGGCCGACGCCGTAGCAATAAAAGATAATAAAATTATCTTCGTTGGCAGCAATACTGATGTTGAAAGCTATGTTGACAGTAATACTTTGGTAACTGATTTGGCCGGGAAAATGATGATGCCTGGATTTCATGATGTTCACATGCATCCTATCGAATCAGCGTCTGAAAATACGCAATTTAGTATCAGTGTAAACGAAACTGATGCTGAAAATTTTATCAGTCAAATTAGAAACGCCTCTCAAAATAATCCAGATACAGAGTGGCTAATTGGCTATGGTCACTCAATTTTTACCTTACTTGAAGCGAGTCGCTCTCCCTTACAGATTATTGATGAAGCAGTGTCAGACCGCCCAGTGATCATAATGGAGCAAACATCCCATTCTATGTGGGTTAACTCTGCAGCATTGGCACGGGTAGGCTTTAACAAAAATAGCATAGACCCTGTTGGAGGGCTTATCTTACGCGATGAAGCAACGGGTGAACTTAACGGGATATTAATAGACAACGCTGGCAACATAGCAATGGACTTGGCTATGGCACCGACAAGTGAAAGCCTAAAAAATGACTATGACGGTTTGGTCGAATATACTTTACCTGAATTAGCTAAACACGGCATTACCTCAATTAGTGATGCCAGAAGTTTCTGGCAGCGAGACGATCACACCACATGGCTTAAAGCAGAGCAAAATAACGCGTTAACCGCGAGAGTTGCAGTTGGGCTTTGGGCATATCCTTCTGCCAATGATGAAGAACAGTTAGAAAATTTAAAAGCTTTATATACTAATGATAGTGATAGTTACCTACGTTTTAATCAAATTAAATTGTATTCTGATGGCATAATTATTAACGCAACATCAGCAATGTTATCGGCTTATAATATCGACTTAATAGGAATACCTGGTAATAAAGGGTTAAGTTACTTTACGCAAGAACGTATAGAAAATTACATTACGGCATTAGAGCCGACTGGATTTGACTTTCATATGCATGCAATTGGAGATCGAGGTATTAGAGAAGCACTAAATGCCGTTGAAAATGCAGGCAGTGATTTAGGTCGACACAGAATTACGCACGTCGAGGTTATAGAGCCAGCTGATATTCCACGCTTTGCTCAACTTAATGTTACCGCTGACGCGCAAGTCGCTGGCGACTTTACCAACCCTGAAAATTGGCATGAAAATAATGAATTAATAGGCTCTGTACGTTCAGATAACGCAATTCCAATTAAATCATTAGATGACGCAAATGCACGTATTACTTTAAGTAGTGACTGGAATGTAAGTCCATTCAACCCATTTTTAGGTTTGCAAAATGCAGTAACTCGAGCTCCACAAGAGCTTTCATTAGCAAAAGCGATTAGAGCCTATACCATCAATAGCGCCTACGTAATGAGACAAGAAGATAAAGTAGGTAGCATTGAAGTAGGAAAATTAGCTGACTTGGTCATTCTTGATAGAAACCTATTTGATATTGCAGAAAGCACGATAAACCTAACTAAAGTTGTTATGACAGTTTTTGACGGAAAAATAGTTTATCAGCAATAGTTTTAGACTTGATTGTGGACTTCGTGTCGTTAAAACGTATAAATTACTATGGATAAGGTTACCGACATAGTGTTGCGCAATTAACCTTGCCCCATAAACTTTTTATCGACACTTTTATTGAGAACACAATGAATTTTTATCGCCTACTTATATCACTCTTATTTATCCCTACCGGCAGTTCAATAGCCTCTGAAATCACTTTTGTTGTTGATGATTACTGTCCATATTATTGTAAACAAGAAATAGGTAACGAAAGTGTGGCTTCATTTAAAAAGAGTCCAGGCTATATAATCGAAATATTAACCAAAGCCTTTAAAGATTATAAAATTAACTATATTTTTGTTCCTTGGGAACGAGGTTTGCTGGAAGTACGTAAAGGACTTGTCGACGGTATTATCGTTACCTCAAAACATAATGCTACTGATCTCATTTTCCCCGAAGTAGCGCAAGGCAGTTCTATCGGATGTTTTTACACAGCTAAAGAGAATACTTGGCGGTATCATAATAAACACTCTTTACCCAATATCCATTTAGGTTTAATAAAAAATTATGACTATGCTGAACCCGTAAATAGTTATGTTATGGAAAGTATAAGGGAAACAAACAGGCCACTATCTCCATTATATTTTATGTCAGGTGAGCAACCTTTAACACGTTTAATTAATATGATTAATAGCAATAGATTAGATGCGACTTTTGACGACAAAAATGTCGTAGACAACATACTCAAACGCAATAAATTAACTAAGAAAATAAAGAATGTCGGTTGTCTCAACGACGCCATTGATTTATTCGTTGCATTTACACCGACGAAAAAAAACTCGTTAGCTTATGCTGAAACATTGGCCACTACTGTGAGCAATTTAAGAAGCTCAGGAGAGTTATCTGTCATATTGGCAAAATACGGTTTAGTTGATTGGCAGTAACCTAGAGAAACCCAAAATCATTCTCTTCTTAGGTCAAAACATCTGTCAATAGATGAACAATAACTCATCAATAAATGATGCTTTAAACTAAGATTCAAATTAAGTGTCATATAGAAAAATATTATCGCTAAAAACCGACTTTATCTCTTAGATTATAAAACCATGCCCCCATGGCTGTATAAGGGACTCTTAGGTATTTTCGACAGGAAAAGGGTATTGCGGTAAGCTGGCAAAAACATCGAATTTTTGTGCTTGTCCTATTAACGCTTGCGCAATTAACTTTCCGGCTAAATGTGAAGACGTAACTCCATGACCGCTATACCCTTGAGCATAATAAATATTACTCCCTAATCGACCAAATTGTGGTAAACGCATCAATGTAAGGAAAAAATTCCCAGTCCAAGCATAATCGATTTTCGTGCCTTTCAACTGTGGAAACGTTTTTAACATATTTGGCGTGATCAGGGATTCTTTTTTATTAGGGGTTTGTGCGCTATAAGTCACTCACCCCCCATAAATAAGTCGTCTATCGTTTGATAGCCTAAAATAATCTAGTAAATAATTGCAATCTTCATTAGGTTATTGAGGTTCCAAAACGTGAAATAGATGGAGGTGTAAATTAGTGTGTGCTGGTGCTGCTCTTAGATTTGCTTCTAAAATGCATTCTATGCGCTGCAACGTATAACTAAACATTTCTTAAATACCATTGCAGTTCCAATTCACTAATGTGGCTTTCAAACTGATCTAACTCATATTGCTTTGCTATTTTGTATACTTCAGTAAATTTCTGACCTAGGTATTGGCTGAGTTGACTATCGTTACTAAGAGCATTTATCGCACTTGTTAATTTTATTGGTAAAAGACAAGCTTGGTGTTTAGTAGCATCGCCTGTAATAGGTTTCATTGGCTTGATTTTATAGGCGAGTCCATGGACTATTGAGTTTAGAATAATCGACATAACTAGATAGGGATTGGCATCGGCACCCGACACTCTGTGTTCAATACGGGTTTCTTTCTTATCACTTTTCGGAATACGCAATGCTACAGTTCGATTGTCTACTCCCCAAGTAAGTGCCTGAGCAACGTAAGAGTCGGGTTGAAAACGTTTATAAGAGTTCACATTAGGGCAAAGAAATGGCATAGACGCGGGCATTAATTCAAGCAAACCGCCGACTGCATATTCTAATAACTGGCTATATTCTTTTTTATCATCTGAAAAAACATTGTTACCATGCTCATCCAATAAACTTAAGTGTATATGCATACCACTGCCAGCTTCATTTGCATAAGGTTTGGCCATAAAAGAGCAGTCAAAATTATGGTTGTCTGCAACCCCTTTTATTATGCGTTTTAATAAAATCGCGTTATCACAAGCTTTTAGTGGGTCCGCCTGATGTTTTAAGTTAATTTCAAACTGACCTGGCGCATACTCGGCAACCGCTGTATCAGCGGGTACATTTTGTTCCATGCATACTCGACTTATTTCATCTAAAAACAGTCCATATTCCGACAATGTATCAACAGAATAAACTTGGGTATGTTTATCACGCTGGCCTGTTTTTGGTGAAATAGGTGCTTGAATCCTTCCTGACAGGTCTCTATTTTTATCGAATAAGTAAAATTCTAATTCAACCGCTACCACAGCGGTATAGTTTAGTTGATTTATACGGTTACAAGCATCATTTAAGACATTGCGAGGGTCTGCATAAAAGGGTTTATTATCATGTTCTGACATTGTCATTAATAACTGGGCGACGTCATTATTGTGCCAACTTGCTCTATGCAGGCTTTGCGTTATTGGCATACAAACAAGGTCTGGCTCCCCAAGTGACAAACCTAGACCACACTTCTCTATTGTTTCACCTAGAATATCCATCGAAAAAATAGACATTGGTAAGTTTACGCCTTGCTGATAAACCTTTGTTAAAGAGGAAGCTTCGATGCGCTTACCTCTAATAATGCCATTTAGATCCGAAATTAATAAATCAATGAATTTAATTTCAGGGTTATTTATTAAAAATGATTCCGCTTCATTTGGTCGGTCTGAATGATTAACATCAATTAAATCGTTTTTAAAAGCAAATGAATTACTGCCTGCCTTTCTTACTTGCTCATCTAATTCATTAATATCAGTCATTACGCCAACTCGGTTGTGTTTAATATAATGAACATTACTTTATTCAACCGTAGTTGCCTTTGCAACGTCAATCAGCATTATAAACATGATGATTATTTATCTTATTGGTTAAAAAAATTAACAGTTAAAGTTTCCGCTAAAAATTAAGCTTAACGTATAATAAATAAAACAAATTTTATGAATTCGAACTATGGATCAATTAGAAAAAACGATAAAGAAAAATAAAATGACTAAAGAGAAAAAAGTAATAAATAGTAAAGAGCAAACACAAGAGTTACTACAAATTGAAAGCACTCAGTTAACAAGTAAACCTATTGTTGGCATAAGTTGTTGCAGTAACAAGTTAGGTATTCATAATGTTCAAATGGTTACTGACAAATACATCACAGCGGTCGAATCATTCAGTGACATCATACCTGTACTTATTCCTACTTCAGTTAATGCAGCCCTTGCATTATTACCCCGCTTGGATGGTATTTTATTAACAGGTAGTTATTCAAATATTGAACCACATCATTATGGCCAAAGTGTCATAATCAATTCGGATGAACCAAGAGATAAAAAACGTGATCAAAACAATTTAGCTTTAATACATGCAGCCCTTAAACTAAACCTTCCTGTATTAGGCATTTGTCGAGGGTTTCAAGAAATGAATGTTGCGCTTGGTGGCAATTTTCATCAAAAATTGGATCTTCAACCTAACTTATTAAATCACAGTGAAGATAAGACTAAATCACTTTCACAGCAATACGCTCTTGCTCACGAGATAAAGCTTAAGGAAGGCGGCATTTTAGCCAATCTCATGGATAACCAGCTAACACAGCGCGTAAACTCGTTACATGGCCAAGGTATAAATAAACTAGCAACAGACTTAACTATTGAAGCCGTTGCTGATGACGGCATCATTGAAGCATTTTCCCGAAAAAACAAAGAAAGTTTTTTTCTTGGTTTACAATGGCACCCTGAATGGCAAGTCAATAAAAACGAACTATATCGCCATATTTTTGAAGCCTTTGGTAACGCCTGCCGCCTATATAAAAGTGCCAACTGATGTTAATTCCAACAAGTTGTTTTACAGTTCTAAATCTAAATCTCCAACAGGTGTCGTGCAACAAAGTAACACGTGATTTTCTGCTACTTGCACGCTAGGTTTTATTTGATATTTAACCTCCCCGCTATTAACTTTAGTCGCACACAGTCCACATTGACCGCTTCGACATGAGAAGCTGGTATTAATATTCTGCTCTTGTGCCATTTCTAATAACGACATAGCAGTTTCTGGCTGCCAGACTATGTTTTGTTGACTTAGATTAAAATTAATATTTGCAGGTACATCTTCTGCCATGATGTTAAAAGCTGATGTCTGTTCAAAGGACTCATAAAATATGTCGTCAGCTTCAACGTCTAAGTTTGACAAAACCTGTTGAGTTGCCTTAATAAACTTTTCAGGACCACAAACATAGTAATGACACTCATTAGGTTGAAGTGCTATCCATTTATCTGCAAACCAGCAGCCAATATCCGCTAGAACACCTTTTAGAGAATCAGAGTCAAGCCTGTCTTTTTGCTGATAATCTAGTTTGAAACGACTAGCTTGATCAGCGCGAGTATAAATATAATGGCGATGAATATTGTCATGCTGGTTGACTATTGCATCAACTTCTTCTTTAAATAGATGAGTATTCGCGTTTTTGGTTGAGTGAATAAAATACAAAGTGGGTAATTTTTTGTCTAGTCGCTTAGTATGTGATTTAAGCATGCTTATCATTGGCGTAATGCCAACTCCCGCACTGATTAAAATAACAGGCACGGCAATATCATCTCGCTTTAAATTAAAGAGACCTGCGGGTGCCATTGCTTCGATGGAGTCACCTTTTTTATAATGATCGTGAATTAGATTTGAAGCCAGTCCATTGGACTGGCGTTTTATGGTAACTCTATATTGCATTAGCGCTTCATCAGAATCAGATATACTCCAACAACGAATCAACTCTTCCCCTTGATCATTTTGTAACTTGACCGTTAAAAACTGGCCTGCTTTATAACCTGCGACATTATTTCCATCATTATCAATATTTTCTTTAACCGTTAAATAAAATGACTTCGTTTCTCTAGACTCATTGATAATATTGGCGATAGTAAACTTTTTCCAACCTTGCCAACGGTTACTTCTTACCAGTTGCTTTTCAACTTGGCTATTTAACAACGCCGTTAACATACTAAGCATTTGTTGGCCCATACCCGTGATATTGATCAACTGCTTAAGTTGCTCTGTTGTTGGTGTCGAATCCATGAAAAATTTAGCCAAATTTTTGATTGAAATACTGTTGGCTTGACTGCGTTTATGGATAACAATATCACCAGATCTTATTGAGCCTGTTTTGATCACTTCTAAATAAAAACCGGAATGACCCGACAATTGAAATTTTGATAAAAATTCAGAAGAAGCATTTAAGCGCCAAAGCAGGTTAGCACAAGGTGTTCGACAACCCGACACTTGTAAAACAACCTCACCAATATGGAGAAAATCACCAATAAAAACCTCACTCTCACTTATCCCTGATAACAAAAGATTTTCGCCTAATAAACCCGCCGTCCAAGGTATGTCAAATTCGACATTTTCTTGCCAATAACAATAATTCTCCATTGTAAAAGCGTAGAGTGCATTTTTATGATTAGCTATCTCATTGCCAACAATACCGGCCCTGTCTATCTGAACATCGCCTTGTACTGATTGTTTTACAATAGCGGTTTTAAAATTGACGCCTTCTTGAGAATAAGACTTGGTTTTGCCAGAAAACACTTCTATTAGTTTGATCATAATACTATTTAACCTTGAGGATTTTAACGAGTTAAGCAAGTAGATATTGGTTTAAGTTACCACTATTATATAGTAAAACAATTTCAGTAACCTTCTGATTAAAATGAAAGTTATTCATCAAACCAATAACTATTTTTAATAATGTTAAAACGCGGTTATAAAAAAACGCCTTTACTTAATTGGCAAAGGCGTTAATGGTATTATTTAAAATATTAAGCGCTGATAAATACTCAGCACCTTTAATATTTAGACATTTAATAAACTATCTATTCAATTATAACCGAGCACATAGTTAGGGTTTAAAAGATGATCGTTAAAAGTTGCTGATGAAGATAACTCGTAATCATACGGTTCATCGCTAGCGTTTAAGAGGCGGGCTTGTGCTAATTTGTGCTTAACATCACTTCGCTCTACAGTAACCACAACTACTTCATCCATTACTCGTTGCTGAACATTTGTTGATTGCTTCATAAAACCCTTCTACGACTTTATTACGTTTACATTTAAGAAAGTTAGTTAACTAAATGAATTTATTTAAATCATCACGGCTTTAACTTCTTGAAATTCTTCCAAACCATATTCGCCCCACTCTCTACCATTACCCGATTGTTTATAACCACCAAAAGGTGCAGCGGCATCTGTCCATGAATAATTAATATGTACCATACCTGTGCGCATTTTCTTAGCAACATTTAACGCACGTTTATTGTCAGAAGATGCAACGTAACCTGATAAACCGTAAAGGCTATCATTGGCAATTTCTATCGCTTGTTGTTCATCTTTATAGGGTATAAGCACTAACACAGGACCAAAAACTTCTTCCTGAGCTATAGTCATTTTATTATGTACATTGGCGAAAACCGTTGGTTTGACAAAATAGCCTTGGTTTAACCCTTCAGGTTTACCCAATCCACCGGCTATTAATCTCGCGCCCTCGTCAATTGCTACTTGAATTAATCCCTGAATCTTATCAAATTGTGCTTGAGATATAACTGGACCTATGAAAGTATCTTTATCGTCTAAATCACCGACTTTTATCCCATCTGCAGCTTTAGCTGCGACAATAACGGCGTCATTATATAAATGTTCAGGTATAAGCATGCGCGTGGGGGCATTGCACGATTGTCCTGTGTTATGCATACAGGCAATGACACCTTTTTTAATCGCTTTGGCCAAATCGACATCATCCAAAATAATATTAGCCGATTTGCCACCCAGTTCTTGTGACACTCGCTTTACTGTATCAGCAGCAGCTTTAGCAACAGCAACGCCAGCACGAGTAGAACCAGTAAAAGATACCATATCAATATCAGGGTGAGCAGATAAAGGTGCGCCAACATTAAAACCATCACCATTTAATAAGTTAAATACACCGTCTGGTACGCCTGCTTCATCTAAAATCTGGGCAAATAAGTATCCACTTAATGGGGCAATTTCACTGGGTTTTAACACCATGGTACATCCAGCAGCAATCGCAGGGCCGACTTTACAAGCTATTTGATTAATGGGCCAATTCCATGGAGTAATCAATGCACAAACGCCAACAGGTTCATGAAATAATAAGCTATTACCAATTTCTTTCTCGTCAGCAGACTTTACAAGTGCAGCGAGTGCTTGTTCCAAATGCGCTAATCCAGAGCCCGCTTGGGCTGTTTTTGCCAAATTCATAGGTGCGCCCATTTCATCAGAGATATGTCGTGCCATTAAAGAGAACTTATCTTTGTAAACGGCAATGACTTTTTCTAATAGCGCTATTCTCTGCTCTTTAGTGGTTTGAGAAAAAGATACAAAGGCATCTTTAGCCGCTTTCACGGCTAAGTTAACATCAGCCTCATTTGCTAGCACTATATTACCAATAACCTGTTCAGTACTAGGTTTAATAACATCAAAAGGTTGACCATTTGTAGTTTCTTGCCATTGACCATTGATGTAACATTTATCGTAGTTATACATAATTTCGCCTGTAGTTTATCTGTTATTTATCTGTTAACTGGTTATCGCTTAATTTGAATTCTCACGAATTGAAATAATGGTTTTATTCTGTCAAGCCCACTAATAATAGGCAATATACAAAAGCGGTAAAATACTAATCGCTTTAATTAGCAATTTTCATCAATTGAAAATTGCGTTAATATCCAATCGACCATATGTTGAACATACTCGTCTTGTATTTTGTCTTCTTGGTAAACCAAATAATAATTTAACTCGGTTGCCAAGTTTTGTTCAAAAGGCTTAATCAGTTGACCTGAAGCAATTAAGTCTTGTGCTAACAATGTGCTTCCCAGCACCACACCTTGACCCGTTAAAGCACAATCAAGCGCTAAACTTGAATCATTAAAGTTATACCCTGCAACACTTTCCATATCCGTAATTCCCGCTTGTGAAAGCCAGGCATACCAATCTTCCCGACGTTCAACTTGCTCAACATGAATTAAAGGAAACTGTGCCAAGTCTTCTGCTGTTTCAATTTTTTGCCCTGCTTTTAACAAACTAGGTGCGTATAGAGGTGTAACCTCATCGTCAAATAGTTTAATGCAATGTGTATTGGGCCAGTCTCCAGTACCCAACCATATAGCAAGGTCTACTTCAGCATGCTCTAAAGGTTCTTGAGAGTATTTAGAATAAATCCATGCATCGATATCTGGATTCTGTTGTTTAAAATCAGGTAGACGCTTCATTAACCATTTGCTTGCAAAAGCAGGGGTAGTATTTAAGACAACACAGCCTACCTTATTAAAAAACTCTAAACGTATCGTGCCCTTTTGTAATTGACTTAATACCAGTTGAGTCGTCTTGAGAAAATCGATACCTGCATCTGTGACTTCTACAGTGCGGTTTACTCGTTTAAATAAAGCTTGACCAAAATATTCTTCTAGTAACTTTACCTGATGACTTATTGCAGATTGCGTCATGAATAGTTCACTAGAAGCTTTTGAAAAGCTATTCAATCTTGCCGCTGCTTCAAATCCCCTAAGTGCTGACAATGGGGGAAGTCGATTAAATCCAAGTTTTCTAGACACAAATTCACCTTTATACGCTAGGTTAAGAAAAACAGTCTAATTAAAATACTAGTATTAAAAATTTTAATCAATAGGTAAAAATAAAAAACTCAACACCCCATTCAAACCGCTTATTTATAGGCGCAAAAACAAAGGGCGCAAGTGAATACATTAAAATTTTTAATCAAATCGTTAAAATTTTATCTTTTGTATCTAATAAATATAAGCGTTAAATTCTACGCCAGTAAAGTAAACCGCTATTACATCAAACCGATCTTTCAAAAACGATGTCTCGTTTTAATTCCCTAATAGCGCTCTATTAAAAATAAGGTGAAATAACAATGAAAAAATATACGAATAAAGAAATTTGGGAAATGGATAAGAAACATTTCATTCACCCTTATACAGATTTTACAACTTTTTCAGAGGAAGGCAGCCAAGTAGTAAGTAAAGCTGAAGGTATGTACATAACAGATTCTGGCGGTAAATCTTATCTTGATGGTATTGCCGGGTTATGGTGTGTAAATATCGGACATGGTCGCCAAGAAATGGCGAATACTATTGCTGAACAAGTGATGAAGATGCAATATTATAACCCATTTGGTCACAGTACCAACGAAGTTGGCTCAATATTAGCGGCTAAATTAGCAGAGCTGGCTCCAGGAGATCTTAATCATGTTTTTTATACTTGCGGTGGTTCAACGGCGGTAGATTCTGCAATACGTTTAGTGCATTACTACAACAATATTCGCGGTAAAGAGAACAAAAAACAAATAATTTCACGTAATAATGCTTACCATGGTTCTACTTATGTCGCCTCGAATCTAACGGGTATTCATGCATGTAAGAACAACCTAGATCGTATCGCAGATAATTGGATAAACCATATCTCGGCTGCTGATATATTTCATCGTCCTGTAGGAGCTGGAAACTTAACTGAAACACAATACACACAGTTTTTAGCCGATGAATTCGAAAACCGTATTATACAATTAGGTGTCGATAATGTTGCTGCCTTTATTGCTGAACCCATTATGGGTGCTGGCGGTGTACTCGTTGCGCCAAAAGGCTATCACAAGGCAATGCATAACATTTGTCAAAAGTACGACATACTTTATATTGCTGATGAAGTCGTTACTTCATTCGGTCGATTAGGTCAGTTTTTCGCTTCAGAAGCTGTATTTGATATGCAGCCAGACATTATTATAACCGCAAAAGGCATTAGCTCAGGTTATATTCCTTTAGGTGCGGCAATTATATCTGATGCCGTTTGGGATGTGGTATCAAACCCAACAACCGGTGGCGGCGTTCTAACGATGGGTTATACCTACACAGGACACCCAGTGGCATGTGCTGCAGCACTAAAAAACATTGAAATAATGGAAAGAGAGAATTTACTTGAACACGTTCAAGCTGTTGGACCTTACTTTCAAGAAAAAATGAAAACATTAAGTGATTTAGCTATCTATGGTGAAGCTAGAGGCAGTCACTTAATGCTAGGTATCGAATTCGTAGCAAATAGTAAAACAAAAGATGCATTACCACCTGAAGCCGCTGTTGCCAATCGTATTTTTGAACACTGCCGCCATGCGGGATTAATCGTACGCCCTATAGGGAATATAATAGTTTTATCACCACCACTAATAATTACTAAACAACAAATAGATGAATTTGCAGTAATCATCAGGCAGGCAGTTGAAATGACTATTAAAGAGCTAACTAAAGATGGATTTCTTAAGTAATTATCCTTAACAAAAACAATAATTCATTAAAGTAATGCGATAGTGAAAAGTTAAGTTAAATGCAAAACTCAATTCTTGTAAATCAGGGCAAATTTATTTTAATAAATTTGCCCTGATTTCGTCTATCTATTACCAACTGACAAGATGAAAGAATTAGTCAAACCTTAAAATACGAATAGTAAAGCTAAGTTGTTTGCCTTTTTATAAAGTGTTATTCACCCAACATGCAATAGCACAACCTGTCTTTTACTATATTTTTCATCTAATTAATTAAAGGGGCAAACTAAAGTACGACTACAATAGTTGCACATACAAATATGTTACTTTAATGGGTAGGTTATAGTTGAATTCATGAGAAATTCATGAGAAATTTATAGTCAACTATGTAACACATTTATAACGCGCTACTTCTACACAACATGATGATAACTTTAATAGGTCAATCAAATGGGAAAAATAGATAAAGCAGATGCAATAGTCAGACTTTTTTTACTTTGTATCTTATCTGTAATTCTCCTTAAAGATTCTCATGCGAAAGAATTTTTTATTGGTGTCGAAGACGTATCTTATTACCCTTTATTTGAATTCAAATCAAACCGGAAAACCCACACAAAAGAGTTGCTTGATAGTTTCGCAGCCTCAAAAGGATATAAATTTACCTATTTGCCCTTACCTATTAAGCGGTTTTCTACATGGTTATTCGAAGAAAAAATTGACTTTAAATACCCAGATAACGCTCGGTGGTACTCAGATCCATTGCTAAAGCAAAACTTTACATTCAGTAAATCGACAATCAAACTCGTTGCTGGAACCATAGTTTTAAAGTCATCTCTAAGTAAGTCCAAATCAGAATTTAAGCATATAGGTACACTTTTGGGTTTCTACCCTACAACTTGGATCGATCAAATCAGAAGTGGACAAGTTAAATTATATGAGGATATTTCAACAAAAATACTAATTCAGCAACTTTTGGCAAAAAATATTGATGGCATTGATCTAGAACCAAGTGTTATACGTCATTATCTGGAAGAGCTTGGTGAATCTGGCGAAGTTGTGGTTTTAGATAAAAAATATGAATACGAGGTTTATGATTTCCACTTTTCTACAATAAAACACCCTAAAATCATTGAGGAATTTAATGAATTCTTAACGAACAACAAAGCATTATTAGAGCAGTTAAATAGAAAGTATAAGATCATTGATTACAGACCTTACTTAAAGTGACCAAGTATAAGCTAATACTTGCTGTAATAGCTTATACTTTGCCGTAAGTTTTGCATCTATATTTAGGTATTTCACTCTCTAACTGATTTTAGTTATTCTCCTAAATTAGAATCAACCAAAGCATGAATTTGCAAAGATTTTTAGTCTAATAGATTAAATTCCCTTAATCATTTGCTTCATCTTTAATATACACTTCTTCACCAGCAAGAAATGTCATCAGTACTTTACTGTCATGTATTTTGCTTTTATCAATAGTGAAAATATTTTGATCTAGCACTACCATATCAGCATATTTTCCCACTTCCAGTGAACCGGTGTCATTTTCCTGATTCAGTACATAGGCCGCATTTAGAGTATAAGTTTTTACCGCAAATTCAACCAAGTCTTTTTCATCGATAACCTTATTAAAAACGGTTGTTGCATTTTGAATATTGACGAGCGGATTCATGTAACTTACATCCCAGTCACTACTCAAAACAATTTTTGCACCCGAAAGATAAAGATCGGGTAAAGGCGTTAGGTCAGACCGGTTGTTTGGGATTAACTTAGCCAACTGCTCATCTAATTGAGGAAGGGAACCATAAGCACCCTCACCTGTCATATCCAGCTCATAATTTAGCTGAGCATCGGCAGGTATATTTAACGCTTTAAAGCGATTAATATCGTCAGGGTGAACCCAACTTACATGTGTTATATAGTGATGACGTTTGTTATTGGCAAGTTTAGGGTTACTTTTATTTGCATATTCAATCGCATCCAGTGACTCGCGAACCCCTCTATCGCCGATAGCGTGAATAATGGCACTAAAACCTACCTTTTCCAATTCAGCAATATATTTTGCCATACGTTTGCCGGTAAAATAATTACCACCTTTGCGTTCTGCTTGGTCGTGTACTAAATATCCGTAATCGTTAAGTACTGCGGCTGAATTTAGATCAGGTACGCCATCAGCATAGAACTTTACTTTGCTAACACGTAATAAAGACTCTTTGTCGTTACTGTACATGGATTTTATTTGACTCAATTGATAGTCATCATCTAAATGAGGATACGTCCATAGAGACATGACATTTCGAACGGTTAAAATATTATCTTGTTCAGCTTTTAACCAAGGTTCTAAACTACCTCTTGTCCAATATACTCGCGCATTTACCGCAGATGTTATCCCTACAGAGGACATAAGATCTTGTGATAGTTGAATTGCCCCATATCTGGCTTTTTGCAATGGAGGTGATTTTGCTAGGGCCTTATGCATCAACTCATCACCAGCACTGTCATATAGAATGCCGCTTGGCTCGCCTGTTATTGGGTCTTTTCCAATTTTTCCACCTTGTGGATGCGGTGTGTTTTTTGTAATGCCGATAACTTCTAGTGCTTTGGAGTTTACCCACATTGAATGAGATGATTTTTCCATAAAAGCTGCAGGTGTATTTGGAAAAGCTTCGTCTAATATTTCTTTAGGCAACCTTTTAAGCCCTAATAACTGCCGATGATCGTGTCCCCCTCCTAAGATCCAATTATGAGGCGACTCTATATCTTTGCATGCGACAAGATCGTCTATCCAGTTTTCAGGGTCTGAATCGCTAGCCGAAATATCGACTAAATTACAGCCCATGAAGCTTGCTAGCGATGCTCCTTCCATAGGGTGAATATGGGCATCTTGAAACCCAGGCATGATCAATTTTTTATTCAAATCCACGACACGTGTATTATCAGTAATATATGCTTGTGCTGCTCCATCATTACCAACGTAGACAAGTCGACCGTCTTTAATTGCTAGTGCCTCTGCCCATGGTTGTTGTTCATTTACTGTATGAACAGTCGCATTAAGGATGACAAGATCCGCACTTTTAATTGTGCTATTCGCTGGTTTTACATGTTTAGCAGCGCTTGTAACGGAAGGGAGAAGAAACATACCGCCAATAATAATTATAGTGACTAGTTTAATTCGATTACACATATTTCTGTCCATTTAGGTTATTTTACTTGTCTTAATCTTAAAAAATCGTAAGGGTAATTAACAGGATAACTAGATGATGATTATTAACCACACTCATTAAAATATTTAACCTATGTAAAAACTCTGCGATAAAATAGCCATTTTAGTCGCTAACACCTTTAAGCATTAATTTTACTAATCAATGTAATGAATATTTTGCGGCATGCCTAGCATTGCGTATTTAAACGCTTGTAGGCAGAATTAATGCAATTATTAAACAGTACAAGTTCCTTTATCTTATTAATAAATATTGCCTCAATAAAAGTTGTTTTAATAAAATTTCCTTAATGCGAATTAGCTGACTAAAGTGCATTCAGCCAGATTAGGGTAGTGAGATTAACGACGTTAACGATAAATAACTTTAGGGCTTGTACGAATTTTTGGAGTTTTTATGACAATCGATACAATCAATAAATCACCTGCCGACTA
>Ga0105355_10001347_pt1 | contig 22611 bp, 16 predicted proteins | sample GOMGulsemesocosm_2_FD_83508 | JGI IMG/M metagenome (GOLD analysis project Ga0105355, IMG submission 83508) | Methane-oxidizing microbial communities from mesocosms in the Gulf of Mexico - GOM9C Gulf of Mexico | ecosystem: Environmental > Aquatic > Marine > Cold seeps | place: Gulf of Mexico...
AACCAGATTGGTGGTTTGATCAAGTTCCCGGTTAATCATCCTGGTTGCCCGTCAGGTGCGAATGATACCTGCCTTGATCCACAAATCACCGGACCTGAAAGTGGCGATACGTTTAATGTGTTGCCGTTACCGAGTAACCCAGGTGTTAATTCAGGTTATCCAGCGGGCAGTGACGTTAATGGCTTTATCTTGCCTGTAACAGACATTGAAGGTTATCAACGCAATCTCGATGGAGGTAATGATATAGGCCCGTACGAGTTACATTAATTTTTGTATCCCACACCTGATAGCAATGAGGAAACTAACGTTTCCTCTATACTCGTTAATGAACGGTTTATTAATACGCAAGGTATTACAAGATAAGTGCTAAGTAAGCCTCAAGACTTGATTGGTGCTGTTGGTAGAGCTATTATGGAAGGTCAGCTGTTACTGAATGAATACTTGGCAGAGCAGAAAACATTTTATAGAAAGAATATAATTGCGTGGTTACATCGACTTGTGTCATCGCAGGGTTGTACATAATTAGGGAATCGACATGTTTTTGCTAAATAATATACATGATAAGAATTACAAAAAGTGTTATCCAACAGAATCAGATGTCATATTTGATATCTCGGAAAAGCAATTGGGTAATATTAAAAATGTGGCTTGGAGCGAGTTGCGAGAAGGCAGTATCGTTTGTGTTGTTACAAGCACAAGAAAGGTCAGTACTTTTTGTAAAGTAACGGCGATTAAAGCGCTTGGAGACAAGGATGCTGATTGTGGCGAAACATTCCTTTTATTTGGTGTCGTGATCGCTAAGCTCATGCCTGAAAGCAATATGGGTTTATTGTTTAGTAAATTCAGTGTAAAGCATCAGCATCTTACCAATAATAAATTTAGCATCGGCTTTAATGTTGCAGACTTAGGTTCAGTGCTAGATCCCTTAAAAGTAAAAACCAGAAGCGGTGTTAAAAGCGTTGGCGAGCTTAAAGACAGCGTCTAATAAATCAGTTAAGTGTTGCGCTCGAATCAGCGCGTTATATTTGAGCTGAGTCTCTAATTTATCATCACGATGTACCCATATTGATATAGTTTGCGCTAGATCATTACGCCCATTCTTGGTTAGTTGAACAATAGCTGTATTGGCAATCTAATCAATGATGGACGTGATGATATGACAGATAAAAAGCTTATCGGTATTCTGAAAATCTTTATTGTTATTGGTATCTCACTCATTTTATTGGGCCATTATTTATTGTCGTACACCGATTTTACTGAGCAATATGGCGTGATGGGTATTATGATTTGTGCGGGGAGCATTGCCTTAGGCTTTGCGTTCTCGTTACCAACAAAAATGTACCTGACCTTTGTGCTGGTTAAACGTGAAAGTGAGCAAAAACAATAACGACGGAGCAATGGTGATACTATGAAAGAAACGACTCGATATTTGATTGTGTTAGCCATGTTTGTGGTTATTCAGGCATGCGATTAATCGCTTTCGGCCGAGCTGAAAGCGATTTTTTTGGGTTAAATAAACTCTATTAACTTAATTTAAAACGAGCAACCAACGCAGCGAGTGACTCGTTTTCATCGGTAAGACTCTGCACACTTATCTTTGTTTCTTGACCATTTTTACTTAACACTTGCACCATCTCTTGGATTGTATGCATATTACGTGTTATTTCTTCAGTCACTGAACTCTGCTCTTCAGACGCCGTTGCAATTTGCGTGCTTAAATCATTAATTTCAACGATAGATCCTGTCATGCTATCTAGGCTATCTGTTACCAACGATGTGTTTTCTGCCACTTTCTGACAGCTCTCCGTTGTATTCGTCATTGCGGTGACGGCAGAGTTAGCTCGAACAGTCAGGCTTTGCAACATATCATTAATTTTAGCTGTACTATCTTGGGTTAAAGCTGCTAAAGAACGCACTTCATCTGCAACAACGGCAAACCCACGCCCTTGTTCACCGGCTCTTGCTGCTTCAATGGCGGCATTCAATGCTAACAAGTTCGTTTGATCCGCAATACCACCAATGACTTCTAATACTGTTGCGATTTTCTTCGTGCTTTCATTCATCGCATGGATACTTTTTGCCGTATCATCCATTTCAGTCACTAAAGACATGACACTATTTGATGCTTCGATAACCGTTATTTTCGATGCTTGCGCGTCATCATTTGCAACTTGTGTACTCGTTGCTGTTTGTAGTGCGTTTTGGGCGACAATGTCTGCGGTTGTACTCATTTCGGTAATAGCGGTCACTGCTAATTCCGTTTCCGCACTGTGATTATCCAGCGCTTGCGTATTACGTTCAGCCTGAGAATGAATATCGTGAATACCACGTGTAATATTTTTTGAAGCACCGGATATCTCTAACATCATCGATTGTAAGTAGCCAATAAAGCTATTCACAGAGTGGCTAATATCGGCGACTTCATCATTACCTTTTATCACTAATCTTGAGGTAAGGTCTGCTTCACCGGTCGATAAATTATCAATACTTAATTTCAGTACAAGTAATTCACGAATAATACGGTTGATAAGCCAAAGTGAAAGCGTAATAGCAAGAATGAAAAGTACAGTCGCGAATTTAAAGTTCTTTATTATTTCAGCATCGAAAATATCTTTTGTCGCGGTAGTTAAACTATCTTCAATGGTTAAAATTTCACTCTCATAAGTACCCGTACCTAATGACCAGCCCCAATCAGGGAAGATGTTACGTACATACAGGATCTTATTTTCGATGTTACCCGTTTCTTCATTTTTAAATGCTGCAGACATAAAAATATCAGACTTATTTTGAAGGCTGTTTGCTGCATTACGGGTAAAGTCCGCAGTCGTACCGATTAACGTCGTGTCTGGATGAGTAAGGATTTTACCGTTTGCATCTTGAATCCAAAAGTAGCCATCTTTACCATACTGAGTAAGACCGACTGCATTAAGCGCCATATCAATTTTGCTTTGTTTTAATCGGCTAGTGTATTCACCCGTCGCAACAACAAGGTTTAGTGGCTCAAAATAGAAAGAAGCTGACATTTTCTCTTCAACTTTATCTGATGCAGGGTTCAGAAAATAATATCGGCTATAGCCCACGGTTGATGTTTTAGCACTATTGATAATATCTCGAGCGTAGTAATTGCCTTTTTTATCTTGTGAGTCATAGCTAGATGTTCCAATAATGCGATGGTTTGCACCATTTGCCATGTATTCAGATGAGTCCGCATCATAAGCAAAAATGTAACGTCCACCATTCCAACGATAGTTATCTATAAAGGCATAGATATTTGCTTTTGCATCTTCGTCCGACGGTGCGTCAGCATAGATACCTGCAATTGTTTTTTTGAATGTTAAGATCTCAGTGCGAAGTTCTTGTCTAATTCTATTGGTAGAAGATGATTCATATAAATTAGCTAAAGAGAGGTTAAGGTTGTCGGTTTGACCTTGTAAGTTATTCTTTATTAAGCTCTCGACTTTCGTACGTATGTTAACTTTCTCTGCTTCTAATACAGTCTTTTCAGTCATGAAAATACTGGTAATAAAGAACCCATTAACAAGTAATAGCATTACGCAAATTGTAAGTGTTAATTTAATTTTGATTGTTATTTTCATTAGACTCAATTTCGGAAGGGGGATTTAATATTAATATAAATCACTGAGATCACAGGAAAATAACATATAAATTACATTTTTCAATATCTTTATTAATCTTTAATGGAACACGCTGTAACAGTAGGACACACTGCTTTTTTTATTGATAACAATTAAACAACCAAATTAACTATATATATCAACATGAAAGCAGACGTTAAGTTTTTAAATGAGCATGTTAAATGCGCAATTATTATTTACTAAATCGATATTTAATATTGTGCTTAATATTTGTTCATTTACACTTATCTCTTGTTTTAATTGAGTTTGTCGTTATCGCTCCGACTTAGTCGTCGGACCAAACATCAAGCGTATTCTTCAGACCAAACATCCTGTATCTCAGGCCAGCCCCAGACATTTATCGACACGCCTTTGAGTACCCCTTGAAAATACAACGTCTGCCTGTGGTGAAGCATAGGTATCATCCAGTGTTCAGTGATCATGGCAGTGCTAATTGATTCTAACTCGTCAAGATAGTGGGTTAATGGCTGTTGTTGGCGAATGTTAATTAATTTAGTTTGCAGCCAGTGACTCGCTTCTGCAGGCAGACTTTGATTGAGTATCGCGTTAGATAACATCCAGTGAAATACCGAGGTCGGTAGGTTGTCGTCTAAATCCAAACTAATTAATATAAGGTCTTCTGCAAGCGCATTCGTACTGGCCTTCTGCACTAGTTCCTCGAAGGAATAGACATTAACGTCGCATTCTAACCCCGCTTGCTCAAGTAATTCCACCATCGCCAGCGCGCACTCTTTCAAAGTATGATGTTCGAATATAGCGATAGTCAGTTTGCTTGGCAAAGGCTGTTCTGTTGTGCCTGTAGACATTATTTTTAGCCAATTAGAAAGCAGGTTGTATGCTGGAATAGCTTCAATTGGATTGATTGATTTATCTAGTTCAGCCATAAGTTTATCTGCCGCAAGCAGTTGACTCAGGTATTTACGCTGCAGTAACGAAAGTTTGGCTTTACTGTTTATCATTGCCAGCAAACAGCCATATTCTATTCTACTTTTTTGATCGCTTTCAACGTCCTGAACAAGGTTATCTGTTTCTTGCTCAAGGCTGCTTACACCATAGTTAGAACGGATCTGACTGGTTTTATGCACGACGTTTGCCTGTATTTCCTTTGTACAAGCTGAGCGGGTTTGTTTTGTTGCAACTTGCCAAATAGTCACTGTATCGGTGAGGGCGCGATGACCATAATAGTTGTCGTACGCTTGCAATCGTAAGTACTGCGGTGTGTGCTCTTGTACCCGAAATGCGCCACTACCAACGATAGCGGTTGCTGCGTTAAGTTGCGAATGTGGCTGATAGTTCAGTTGAGGTTGAAGTTGGGATTGAAGCTGAGATTGAAGCTGAGAGTACGGCTGAATTGAATATTTCACATCAGCAACAAGTCCAGCAAACCCAGGGTCTGGTTGATCTAATTGAAACTCGACACAGAGCGGGTTCACCGCTGATATTTGGGTGACATGCGCCAGTTCTGTTTCGTAGGTCGCAAGCTGTTTTAGGCGATTAAATAACGCCGCGATCTTATCGGCACTAATTGCACTGCCGTCATGAAAAGTCAGAGCTGGGCGCAGATAGAATCGCCAGCGCTGTCGTTCTGCGTTATAAGCCCAATGGTGGGCAAGCTGGGGGCTGACAATACCATTCTTATCGCACTGTACAAGGCAGCAATAAACCTGACGTAACAAGAAACGTTCGCTGTTTCTTAATGCGATATGCGGGAGTAGTGCAGAGAAAGAACGCGTGTAAGTTAGCTGTATGTGTAAACGTCCTTCGCGTTGTACCGCACCGGATGTGTTTTGTAACAATTGCCCAAATAGCAGCTGATCATGGTTGATAAGTGCTAGCGCTTTTTCATATTTTCCAACCGAGATCATCTGTTGCGCAAGTTCTGCTTTTAGTTCATCGACGGCATAAACGAGGTAAAGCCGAGACCGTTGATTACGCCCCGCCTTTGGGGTCCATTCTAACCAGCCTGAATCACGCATTTCGTTTAACAAGGTGCGGCAGTGTCGGGTGCTAGTAAACATCACTTCAGCCACTTCCTGCAAGGTAATCGCTATTTCTTGTTTAACCCCAAGCTTACTTAACCGAGAGAAGTGCAGTATTTTCTTATCATCGTTCAAAATCGGCACCATATTATCATATCGACTTCCTCGTTTGGTTCATAAACAGCGTTAAAAAGGCATTAAAGCCAAGGTTACGACTTAATAAGGAACTAAACAATAAAATTCACTCTGTTTTTAGCTTCCTATTATTGGGTGATACTTACCTCATCATTTAAGCAAAGCGTAAACGCTTAAATCACACATACAATAGACAGAGGAATGAGCATGCTAGAGGCAATCAAAGCAATCTTTAAGAATACATCCGGCACTTTATCTGGTAATGCATCAAACAGTGCACTTGCTGAGTATTATCAGTCTCGGTTGAAAGCAAGTAACTGTGCTGTTGAAGTCGAAGCCATTCTTAGTATGAATGCGTTAATGAGATTCGATGAGCAGGACGTACTGGAAAGCGAGCAATCAAAATGAGAATTGAACATGTTGCGATTTGGTGCAAAGACCTGAACGAGATGAAACACTTTTACACGCACTTTTTTAATGCCAAAAGTAATGATAAATACGAGAATTCGGCCAAAGGTTTTCGTTCTTATTTTCTGACACTGCCTGATGGCCCACGTATCGAGTTGATGCAGATGGATTCGGTGTTGATATCTGCTGCCGATGTATATCCGCAGTTCACGGGACTGGCTCACATTGCATTTTCTGTTGGTTCTGAGCTGAGAGTTGATCAAATGGCTGCGACCTTTATCGCTAATGGTTATGAAGTGCTGGATGGTCCACGCCGTACTGGCGACGGTTACTATGAATGTGTCGTGTTAGATCCTGAATGGAACCGGGTCGAGATTGTTGTGTAGGCATTGGACGATTTTTCATTATTTTGGTGTAGATACTATTAAGCATAAATGTCATTCTAATTTATGCTTAATAGGGATAATCGCCATAAAAATCAATGCCGTGAGGCGCTGGCTTTTATGAGTCGTGATTTATTAATATTTACTTATTAATTCCTACTTATTAGTACTTACTCATTAATAGTATTCAGGTTTCCACTGTCCCGTTTTAAAAAGTTTAAAAAACGCATTAAAACCGCCAAGCTCTTTAATTTCTGAGATTGTAGGTATATTGGTAACATGTCTTACTGTTGTAGAATCATAACAATGGCAAAGTGAGCGATAGAATATGAGTTCGTAGCTTGGTAACTCAGGTACGCCAAGTTTGTTACACGTATCTTTCAATATGGCGTCTATCGCTGCTTTTGATTCTGAATCACTTAATTTAAAACTGAATGCTTCACTTAAATCTTTATCACTATCAATATTTGCAAAATAAATTAAGCTAAAAATTTCTGCTGTACGTTTATCAAATAGCTTTTCACATTTATAGTTATCAATGTAATCATTAAAGATATTCCTTACAATTTTCATTTTTCACCTTAAAAAGTTCGAGTTACTTGTGATTATTTTAGGTGTTGTGTTTGATAGTCTCTTTATCCTTTATAGGTATCTGCTATCTAGTAATGTTATAATATAACATTACTAGAAGTGTGTTAAATCATATTTTAAAAAATAGGCTTTTTTACGTAGAACTGCCCTTGTGTAGCGCTGCTGACACCGTTACACGCCCTTACATTTAAGCCATTTACACTATCTTCACGCTGACGTAGCATTCGCTAAATTCCAGACAGTGATTAAGTAATCTAAAAATGGCCCTAATGAAAAACAAAGGTTTTACACTTATCGAATTAACGATGTGGATTATCGTTGTAGGTATCTTGGCCGCAATGGCCATCCCCCGACTTACCAATATTGAAGAGAGCGCACAAGATGCTTCATTAATTGGTTTAAAGGGCGCGATCGAAAGTGCGATTAATATCTCGTATGGGAATATGGCAATAGAAGGCATAGCAGACAAAGCGGCATTAAGTTATAAAGAATCTGCAGCGTTTTACGAAGGGTGCGAATGGTGTTCTTTTGACTATGGTTATCCGGTGGCTGATACGCTAACCCTCAAATATTTAGTCAACGGCATCGGCATTGTTCAAGATAATGATAATTTTTCTTTAGTTGAATGGACAAAAATATTGGGCGGAGCCGTTGTGCTTATCACGCCAACCAACAATGCGACATTATCGAAAAATAACTACCCAGTCTTGATAGACGACACATGTTATGTGAAATACACCAGCTATGATCAAGAGCCTAAAAAACCGTTAATTGAAATCGTTAAATGTGATTAGCTCTTTATTTTCCAACCAAGCTCGGCGCACGGCCAATGGGTGCAGTGGACCACATAATGGTACCACTACAATTTTTTATAGGTTCGGGATTAATGAGTTCGCTAGCTTTACATAGCGAACTACGGTTTATTTAGCTATCACATCATAAGTTATTTAACCCTCATACCATAAGCTATTTATTATTCGACAATAAAGCGGGGTTAATGACTAAGTTTCTTACTCCATGAGCATGATCTTCATCAAACGCATTATCTTGTAACCACACTTCAACACTGCTTATATCCACTTTCATGACCTGTGGGCGCACGCTCCAACTCACCTGAAATGGCGACGAGACTTCGTTATAACTTGGTCCCGTAGTCGACCCCACATACTGTATCGGTGTACCCGTGTTACTTGGTATATTCACAGCCTGATGAAGCCCATTGACCATACCTAGTTTGGTTAGTTCGACAAAGTTCATCGCCTTGCTGTCGTTCACTAATACGTAAACTTGGGTTTCTACTCTTAGCTGAGGGTTGTTGTTTGCCTCGCTAAGGCATGCACCTAAAGTGGCTCCGGGCTTAACTTGCGCTGTTGAGTAGACGTAGTGCGCTTCAATCGTATCGCCAGGGGAAAGACTATCGTGTTTGCTGGTTTTTGCTTTATGTTGAAGAGGGGATAATTCTTGCGGAGTTAATTTACCTGAGTATTTATAACCGCTTTGATATCCATGCCCGTCGCCATTGCCTGCATACAGAGTGAATTCGCCGCCTTTGTGTTCTGCATTTTTGTGGATGTGAATATTACAAAGGTTCATTTCTGTCGACGCTGGAGCAGGGGAGAATATTCGTTGGTTTTCGCCTTGAAGTGTGTCGATATCGCGTGGTGATTGCGGACCAAACCCTTTACCTTGGCTATTAGCCGCGAGTTCACTTCTTTGTTTTTCTATTACCTGATCTGTTACTGCCGCATTCACTAAAGATGGCAAAAATGCTGCTGTTATACATAACGCTAGAATTTTGTTTCTCATATTTATCTCTTTTTATACAAATGGCTGTAAACAATATAAAATTAAATAGTTAGGTAAGATAACAGTATTGCCACTTCATCTCAGGTCAGACCTGTAAATTAGAGCTCTGGCATGGATATTAATAATTAGGTCTAAGGGGTGGGACGTAATATGAGGCTACCTTACATAACATTGTTATGCACGGTAGCGAGGTATTAACTTTTAGTTTGCCACTCTGATGAGTGTACTGCTATCGGTATGAGACATTGACTGGCCGTAAATATCTAACATGGTATTTTGTGAATAAGTTAACTTATTTTCTTCAATTTTGATGCTCATGCTGAAGCCTGTTGTTGAGGCTTTTTCTGTCATATACGCACCTTCAGCTATCCCTCGTGCAGGTGCCGTCAGTGTCATTGTTTTACCTGCAACGCCTTCAGCGGTGACGCAGGTAGTACGTGGTATGCAAAATGAGTTATACACCATTTGATTCTTAGCATCATAGATAAAATAACCACGTTGGTCATGAAACTTAGAACCATCAGACTTTCTAAATACTTCTTGCTTGTAATATAAAGCCACTAAGTATTGATCGCTTGCATTCTGGGCATCCGCAGCCGCTTCAAACGTCATCTTTTCGAAGAAAGGACTCACAGCAAGAGAGCCCGCGCCTTGTTCAGAACCGATTTTTGCAGGTGCCACATCAACACCAGCGCCTTCCATTGTTTCCCAAGTCCCAACAAGTTGAGCAAGAGGGCCAAAGTCCATTCCGTTAATGATATTGTCATTTGCAATTGTTGGAAAAGACATTGCTGATGCGAGGCTAAGTATAAGTAATTTTTTCATAATTATGCTCCTAAATTAATCCAATATTATTTTATTTTCTGCGGCTAATATAGTTCGTTAACTTAGGGGGGACGTTGATCTAGGACAAACATAATTTGTGTTTACTGTACTTTGTAGGTATTTTTAAGTTATTGAATTAACACGATAAGTTTCGCCTATCGGTTTGATTGTTAGAACCTTTTGAAAGTCTTGATAAGGTGATCTACTTACTCGATATTCTGTAATGACTCATTGAATTTGACCTTCTATATAAGGTATTGCCATAAGCTTATTTGTGTCATTCAACGAGAAAGAAGGGCAGTAACGTGAGGGTTTAAAGTGAAACCGTAGCTACATGGTTTCAAAGGTGTGGATCAATTGTTGTTGCTTTAGTTGTTTGGATTGAAATTAAGAACAATGGAATTAGTGGATATATTTACCCTAGTGGGTTAAGTACAAGGAGTATGTAGTTCTAAAAAAAGACTACGGTTTGTATTTTAACCTTATTAAATGGTCTGGCTTTATATTGGCTATTATCGGAACTCTAATTTTGGGTTATGGCGTTATACCGTTGTGAAACACACAGCAAGAACTTTAAACGGAACATAAACTGTTGGCAATGTTTCACTTTACTCCCTAATTTAGTGAAATTATCTCACCATTTTTAGTTATTTATAACTAAGTTAACACCTAGAAATAACCCTTTGAGTGACGATGTTAAGTGAGTGTACTTTGGGGATGGTGTTGTGTTCTATATGCGAAATAGATGCAAGGTTAGTAGTTCGCTAGATTTACATAGCGAACCATTTTTCTGTTTTTAATCTAATATACACAATGAGTTAGTACCCTATCTTTTACATTGTAATAGTTGCTAAATGTCTAGCTTCGATACTTCATCGATAGCGCTATTTAATGCTTTGATTACTCCTGGTTTTTCAGATTCAGATATCCAATTATAAGCTGCATTTCCCATTATTCCTGTTCTAGCTTTTTTGGCATGAACTTCAATATCAAGCCCAGCTTTTTTAGCTTCGGCAATGAAAGCTTCTAAAGCTTGTTCTGCGGCATCCCTGTTCACTTTTAATTCCTTATATCTAGAGTTAACGACTATTACACTGCACATCATGATACCTCATTATGAGTACGTGTAAAGGTGGGGTATAGTCGTTACAACAAAAATTTCATTGGAGCATTCGCTACAGCCTGACATAATTATCGGGGGGAGTTAGTTCGCTAGGTTTAATTCGCGAACTACTGACTTATTTAGATTTCACATTAAATGCGTTATGCGCAGTGGTACTGTAGATCCCCGATAGAAATGTCCTGTTTTCATTGTATTATGTCTACAGATAAATTGAATGAAGGTATTAATAATGAAAAAGCTAATTTATATCGTACTGGCTTGTGTCAGTGTATTGGCGTTGGTCAATGTGGCTCGTTATATCAATGATGATAGTAGCAAGGCGCAAGGTTATTACTCTGAAGTTATATTGACGTTGTTTAGCATGAAGACCAGTAGTGATTTTATTATTACGCTACCTGATAGTGGAACTGGCGTTAAACTGACTTCGATAATTGGTTTAGGGACGGCAGAAGGTAAAGCGCTGGGTAATTATCAAGTAGATGAAGAACGTGGAGAGGTATTGTTAGACTATATGTTCATTAATACTTTAGGCCAGATTACAGCTGACAATAAAATATATTTTGCCGCACCATTTAGTGTCAGCAATCAAGGCAGTGGTTTATTTACTTATATTGGCCTGTTTGAGCAAGATCTGGATAACCAAACCATACGACATGTAGATTCTTATTTTATTGGCGACCGTATTCAGCTTAATAAAATGGGTATTTATGATTCGAAAATAGACCTATCATTCAATCAACATGGCGATAAACAAGCATATGTTGAAGCACCAACTGAAACCGTACATTTAACGCTTACTGTTGATGATGTCATTCCGACTAAACTGATTAAAGACCGAGACATGTAGATTACTAGCTTATCTATAGTATATGTCACAATTATTTGGGATAGGGTCTTCTTTACCTTGATTAGTCTCAAGAATAGCAAGTATGGAATTATTTCTGTGCTCTGATTTACACCAATATTCAGCATATTCATCAGGTTTTGATGGGTTGTATTCATGGTAAGCGCATGATGTTAGCAAAGCCGTTAATAGAGATATAAATACAAATTTTTGTATACGGTTCATCAAAGTCTAACCTAAATAAAGTAATAAATCATGATGTTACGTTTGGATTGTAATAGTGTAAATAATTGAAATGTAAGAGTGTGTAAGATTTAGAAGTGTTTAATTTAGTCACCATCAATACTCACCTTTGTTCACTCAAGTACGCGGATATAAGGTAGTACGTTTAATTGGATCTCATCAGCTGTAATTTAAGGCATCACTAGTACTTCTTTTTTGTAAGATAGCCATAAAGATAGATATTTTCAGTTGAAGTTCTCTAATACGGAGTTTCGTGTAAGAGACAATTATCGTAATTATTAGTGAGGAACACGATGCTAAATAGTTCTGTTGGTAGCAATGGCGTAAATAAATCGGATGATGTGAAAACGGTTCAGCACATTATAAATTTGAGATCTGATCTTAGAAAAACGCTCCCTAAATTAGTGGTTGATGGAAGATTTGGGGCTAAAACACAATCAGGCATAGACCTGATTCAATCTCATTTCATGAAAAACCCAGATGGTCGCATTGATCCATACGGCACTACAATAAAAAAAATGTGGCCAATTGCATACGGCAAACCTACAGGTTTAGCCATTCGTCGTGCAGATTCATATGGAGCTGGTCACCATGGCGCCCCAAGAGGGAGTCGAGTCCACGACGGAGCTGACTACAATTCAACTCCTGGGCAGCAAGTAAAAGCTCCGTTATCTGGAGTAATCTCAAAAATATCTAGACCATATTCATCAGGGATTGATGCAGTGACGTTATCAGGTGTGGAAATTGTGGCATCTGATGGGACTAAGTGCTGGGTGTGGTATATGCAGCCTTCGGTAGATATTGTTGGGACAGTTGTAAGGGCTGGAAGTAGTATTATTGGTATAGCCAAAACACTGAAGAATAGATATAAAAATGGCATTACCGATCATGTTCATGTAAGAATACATACTCGAACTGGTACAAAAATTAATCCCGCCATAGTTATTAAGTGAGTTGATGACAGTATGAAAAAAATAACTAATTATCTGATTTCGTTATTAATGCTGGTGCTTATTCAGGCATGCAGTTCTACTGCCGAAAATCAGTCCCAGACAAATAGTAAAGAGCCTGTGATAGTGGGACATTATACCTATGGACATGAGGTTAATAGCTTTCGACCTTGCGGTGAAAAACAGGTTTTTTGGGTTAAAGGATCTAACGAAATACTTGAGCTTATGACGAAAAAGTATAGTGCGCTGGCAACGAAACCCTATGATGAAGTCTTTGTTGAAATAAAGGGCGGTTTTGAAAGTAAAGCCAGTGATGGATTTGCCAAGGATTATGACGGACAAATTAATATATTGGCATTAGTTCAGATGAAGAATAAGCAGGCTGCTGATTGTGAATAGGTAATATCACAACCAAGTGTATAAACGCAAAAAGGCGAGCACGATAATGGACATGCCCATATCAATGCTCGCCTTTGTTTTAGCTTAAATATGTAGTTCTAGACCTACTGTCAAAACAACCATACCTTGATATTTTCACTCTATGCAGTTCAATAACTTAAAAGAAAACAACCATACATTGAAATAGCAAAAAACAACCATACCTTGATATTTTGGTGATGTTAGATTTGTTGTGGTTTTTGAACTGAAAGAAAGTCACTTACCAAAATTAAATGTAAATTATTTTTATAGTTATCGACCATATAAATATTATGTCACAATCTTTTTAGCGTGTTCTAACTCAGGTTTGGACAAAAATGGCTTAGAGCAATTGTACTAGCCGAGGTAATACACATTAGATTTTGTAGGGGAAGTTAGAGAATCGACTGATTGCGAAACAGCTTGCTTCACGAATGAGTTGTCCTGAATTTAGTCAACAGCCTGTTGACCAAATTATTCTTTGAAGGTTTACTGCGTTCTAAACACGTTTAGGGGCATAGGTGCTTCAGACTGATTTGGGCAACTAGGCTGTTGCTTGATGATCAATGTGCTGTTTTTCATATTAGCTAATTCTATTGCCAGTTCTATGCCTTCTGAAACGTTTTGGGGCAATTCCGAGTTAACTAGGATGGTCAAACCGTTGGCGGACAAAACCACTTATTTGATATATTGAAACCACATGATTCAAGATCTGACTGCTAAAAATTATTCTATCGGTAATTCACTAGATAACAATAAGTTTGTTAGGATCAAAACCTTTAACTAATTCGTGTCCTTCATACCCACGTTGATTTGTCGAATACCATATCCCATTATGTATGAACTCCCGACAATCGTGATTGTGACCATACAACCAGACACTAATCTTATTAGATATTTTAGAAAACTCAGAACAGTCAGACGCAAATGCAGGGCTTAAAGGAGAAGTCTTATAAATTGTCTGAATCGCTAAAGGCGTAGGTAAATGATGAGTGACGACTACATTTTTATCTTCACTCGACTCCTCTAGGGAACTAAAAAGCCACTTTCTTGATGTTTTGTGTAACTCTGCTGCTAATTCAGGTGTAAATAGACGACCCTCAAAATAGATTTTTTTAAAGTCATTTATCGAATTTCTCGCATAATGCATTGATAATGTTTCATTGCCGTTAAGTGTAAAATCAGTCCACAAGGTTGCTCCATGAAACCTAACACCATCAATCACAACGCTTTCATTCTCTAAGAAATATACATTCTGATATTCATTTGCACGTTCCCTACATTCAATAATTAGTTCATCAAGAGGTGTAGAACTATAGGCTTCATGATTTCCTAACGTAACTATGGTTGGTACTTCAAAGTTAGATGCCCAATCAAGTCCTTTCGAGCCTATATGTATGTCTCCACTGAGAACAACTACATCAGCGTCAGTACTTGGTAGGGCAATCTCTCCGAACTCTAAATGCAAATCAGACAAATGTAGGATTTTCATAAATTAACTCCTTCAGTAGCTTATTTAGCTGTTAAGTGTAGTGGTTAATAATTTTGGCCACTGTGTTGTATGTAGTGAATTAGTAAACTTGTCCGTCATTTCAAATACGTTAGTAAAAATACCCTAGGGTAGTTCGTCTCCTAAGAGACTTACAAATTTGTGGCCAACATTACTTATCCACAATAACCACCTCACTTCAACTGACAGATAAACCTGATTGTCTTTTGGTAATTCTAGATTGCTTACCAAAAGGTTAATTATATTGTATTAAACACCTCGGTTTAATAGATTTTGATTAATTTTTCATGATAAAAAATGAATGGAAAACCGGCATGAATATATTTGCAAGTGACCAGTTACTCTATACAGAAAGGGGCAATTTCGGCTTAGCGCTATTGCACTAAGCCAGAGCTGGACATAAACGAGTTATAGGTATTGCTCCAAACAGTTTCTACCAGATTAGAAAAAATAACTTGGATGAGCATGTTACTTCCTAGTAAACTATGTATTTCGAGGTAATAATATGTCGATTGAAAGCGTTGTTGGCTGGGCTAACAAGTTGAAAAAGAACCTTTGGTGGCGTCATGCCATCAGATTAGCAGCAGAGAAGGGCGAACTAGGAAGTAGCGATTTTGATCTTCTATTAACGGTTGCCAAGATGGAACACCGCCTTAATACTCAAGACGAGCCTTATCCAAGCTACATTGCGTCCTTAGACCTTACTGGTTTTGGTGAAGAAAAGTATCCTGTAAATCTTAAGGCAATTGGCAAAGTAACCCATGTTTCCGCGCTTGTATCAGACGCATTGCTCGAGTTCGAAACCGACGGGCTAACCGCTGTTTACGGCGATAATGGATCCGGTAAGTCTAGCTATGCGAAGATCCTTAAAAACGCCTGCCTTACCCGCGGTAATACCCCAACAATCTTATCTAACATCTACGAAGACAAAACTGGTGAGGCTGCTGCTGAGATTTCGATTGTTACCGCTGAAGGTCAACATGATATTGATTGGACTCTAACGGCTGCGCCTCGTGAAGACCTGAAATCTATCCGTATCTTCGACAATACCTCTGCGGCTCACTACATTTCGGGTGAAGACACCATTGAATACAAACCGGCAGGCATGAAGCTGCTATCTCAGTTGATGCGCGCGTGTGAGTTTGTTCGTGCCAGCAGTGACAAAGAGAAGAAACTATATACTACGGCGAGCCCTCTCCCAGCGTACAGACCCGGCAGCAAAGTCAATACCTTTATTTCAACGATCTCAGACAAAACCAAAATTGAGGATGTTGACGCAATGTGCCTAAGTAAGGAGCAAGAAGGCTCTATTCCGGTTCATAATGCGGAGCTAATAAAGCTTAAAACCAGTACTCCAGAGCAGATTCGCAAAATCTACAGCGATCGCTGCAAAGTTTTACAACCCCTACGCGATCACTTAGTCAAACTTAAGAGCAAGCTAGACCAAGAGCATTTTGACGCAATTAAGAGCGCATTTGATGACTACAAGACCAGACAAGGTGCTGCAGAGCTTGCTCGTACTAAGGCTGTCGATGGACATGAACTTGCTGGAATCTGCTCACCTGAATGGGCAGCAATGTGGCAGCACGTTAAGGCATTTGTTCAAACTCACAATGCTGGAGTCGCTTTCCCACCAGATGAAGGCGCCCCATGCCCTACCTGTCTCCAACCGATAACAGGTGAAGCAGCTAAGAAGCTGCAATCGTTCAACGACTATCTGCAAGACCAAACTCAAGTAGAAGCGAAAAGGGCGAAAGGTACGTTTGATACCTATATTGCTAACCTGAAATTACTAAGATTCGATCTCAAGCCATATGAGTTTGCCTTAGGCATCATTCGCGAGCATAACCCTGAGTATGCGGAGAAGATCACCGAGCTGAACTCAAACCTTGAAACTCTCTGCGCCAACTTAATCAAAACGGAACCTGACTTTACGCTGATCAAAGTTGAATTTAATGCTGCTAATTGGATTAGTAGTCAGATTGAATCATGGAAGAAGAAAGAGACAGAGATTGATACGAACGAAGGTCTGGCTAAACAAATTTCTGACCTAACCCTTCTCATCGAAGAGCTTGAAGATAAGAAGCTACTCACGTCTTTAAAACAAAACATCTTGGGCGAGATTAGTCGTCTTAGAATGCTTACTTTGTACAACAACCTTGCTAGTTCTTGTCAATCAACGCAAATCACTACTCAAACCACAATGATTGCAAAGAGTGGTGCTATTGGAAGCCTGAAGACTGTGTTTAATGAAGAGTTAAAAAAACTGCGATTCAGAGGCTTTAATGTTGGCACCGAAACTCGCGGCTCTCAGGGTAAACAATTGTTGAAACTTAGCTTAACGGGTAAGAGAAATGGTATTGCTGACGTAGCAAGTGAAGGTGAGCAAAAATGTATTGCTCTAGCCAGTTTCTTGGCAGAACTGACGGTCGACGATAGAAAATCAGCCATCATCTTTGATGACCCTATTAACTCGCTCGATCATAAATGGCGTCGTATGTTCGCCAAGCGTATCGCAGAGGAAGCGTTGCACCGTCAAGTCATTGTGTTCACGCATGACATGTCGTTTTTGATCATGTTGAAAGAGGCAACGGGAAAAGCTAAGTCTGGGTACAAAGCGATTTCTATTTCTAAACGTGGTAAGTTTGCCGGCTACCCTAAATCTGAGTTGCCATGGGAACTTAAAAGCACAGGTGATCGCATCAAGCAGCTCAACGGCGGTATGGATAACCTCAAAAAGCTTGAAAAAAACGGGGATATCGATGTTTACGAAGAGAAGGCTAAGGTCACTTATAACTTGATGCGTGAAACTTGGGAACGCTTGGTTGAAGAGTGGCTGCTCGTTAAAGTTGTTGAACGATTTGGTCGAAGCGTAAAAACACAAAGCTTGCATGACATCGTTTATAAGGGCGGAATTACTGAAGCAGACTATGATGCAATTGAAGAAGGCATGTCGAAATGCAGTACCTTCATGTTCGGTCATGATGAAGCGGTAGATTTGCACGAAGGGGTGCCTGATTTTGCTGAATTGGAAGAAGACCTGAATAAATTGAAGGTATACTTCGATAGCCTGAAATCTCGTCGTACCAAAAAAATCAAGAAATAACAAACAGTAAAGAGCCTCTATCGAGACGCTTCTGTAGTGACATAGTTAATTTGCTATATGCAATGTAGCTCTATTATTGGATAGAAAGCGAGTAAGCCTTTAGGAGCAGGTCTCGCTTTTTGTATATCAAACTAACTGATTATCTGGAAACACATTCCGAGATGTAACAAGTTTTGGGGCTGTTTCGGCTTAGAGCGATCACACTAAGCCATTGATGGACATAACTGGCTTAGAGTCTCTGTACTAGCCGATAGTAATATGATTAGATTTGTAGGGCGAGTAGAGAAGTCTAACTGACGCCCTTACACCTATCTCACTTAGATGTACAACACACATATGTTCCCGCTAAAAAATTTGAGTGTTTTACGAATCCAGAATATAACATTTAATTATTTTAAACCAACAAGATGGCAAGTGTAAATGTGGGAGTGACTATTCTGACAATATGGGAATGACCATGTCTCATGGCACTCTTATCTTGTGGCTAAATTAGCTACACTACTACCACTACTACCACTACTACTACTGTGGTGCTCTAAGGGCAGAAAGCTATTGTAATTAACTCAGTAAACGGCAGTACTGCATTTGGAGTACTGATGTTTACTACGCATTACCTCATCTCGGTTAAATTGCATTTACAAGCTCAAACCGCAACAACTAAGACTTAGACGTCAAAATTTACATTGAATATATGACTCTGGGTAATTTAAAAGGTTCTGTCTACCTGTCACTTTTATGAATACGCATTTTGCGTACCACGGTTTGCGTATTGCGCATTACCTATTAAAAATTAACAGATTACAGATATACACATTTTGCGTACCACAGTTTGCGTATTACGCATCACCCATTAAAAGCTAATCTAGGTCTTAACTAGTCAACTACACTTTAATTTGTCACGTTTGGTGAGAGTAAGGATTAAGATTGAGACCGCTAGCTAATCATGAACACCAGCTACAATGTAAACTAGTGGGTGATCGCGCAGTCAGAAAGTCGACACTGATGCTAAGTTATTCAAAAATGCAGATACTGCTATAGAGAGGCCTTCACATCATCTAAGAGCTACACCATAAATAGACCGGACGTAGTTGTCATACTTCAAGCAACTAGAGCGAGCCAGTAATCGTTGAACATTAGCATCATAGAAGCCGCCCTCTGGGCTTGAAATATTGAAGCGATCCAGTAACAACGGTTCAGTCACCAGTCCTAGTCGTCTCATAAAGTCAGAAGCTTGGCCTTTTAACCGAGTCAGTTGTCCAGCATCACGATTATTGTCCAGTACCATCCGGTCTGCCGTTTTTAACCAGTTTCTTGCTGTAGCGAAATGACCTTGCGATTTTCGATATGTCTCTAGAAACTGCCCATCATAGGGTAACGCATTAAACTGACAAAGTGCTTCATTCCATGGATAAGACACAATTCCCTGCATTCTATGTTGTGCAGATATCAATTCCTGCCATCTCGAACCACTGTCTGTAACCAGTACAGAACCCGTAACCTGAGCTATCAGTAGTGACATCTCATAGTTTGGTCCCATACGGAACTGTAGGAACTGGCCGCTACCTCTAAGATCCACTTGCTGTAGCATCACAAGCGGCGAAGCTTCAGCTGTGCGTTCTAGTTCGTCTACAGTTTGAGTTGCGGCTGTCTCATTTAATCCAAGCTCACTAATCAGTAGCCGAATTCTCGCTTCTCTTGGCATCATAGCAGTCGAGTTCAGTAAGTCTTCGGTGGCCATTTTTAAGTGCAGGCGTTGATCCTGCTCGTTTAGAACTTCTTGCTTCAATCCTCGCTCTTTAGCCATGTCCATCATGGCTCTCATAAGAGGCATATCGAATTCGCTTGGGTCTGGAATCAGGTTCACTAAACCAAGCCCAATATACGGTTCCAGTTGCAGCATAAACATGAAGTCTTTAAGAGCTTGGTATTTGTATCTGGCTGGTGACTCGATTGGGCTAAATTCCGGTCTGACGTTGTTAGGATTAGTTATTGGCGTCTCAATCAGAAACTCATCAAATACAGAGGCCATCGGCAACGCATTCACACCTATTACCCGAACATCTAATTGCCCAGTGTAAAGCCCTCGAAATTTGCCATCAGGTTTAGGTAGTAACGAATAAATATCAGTCTCACGAGGCCATAAAGTTGAGTAGAATCCGTAAATACTCTTTATCTGCTCATCCGACAGCTCTCTCCTTACGTCCAGCCACGTTTTCCCGCTATTAAGCCCTAGAACGTCACTGATACAGTTGCAAAATGCTAGGTTCCTCTCTCGGATGCTGGCTACATTCCATGTTGTGCGTAAGTCAGCGGGAACGCCTTGGCAACAATTTTTGTATTTCCTACCACTGCCACAACCACACAGATCGTTACGGCCTAATCGGGACTCGTCTATGTCCTTATTCAGATAATCGTTTGGTACTGTCGTTCTGCCAAACGCATCCTGATAGTGAACCGTGCCATCTTCAAACTGGGCATACATCTCTCCACCATATCGGTATAGTTCATTCGAGGGTGGTAGTAAGACGTGCCGTAGTTCAGCCCAATCACAAGTCACATCGTTTTCAGGGTATAGCCACTCTTCTTTGCCAGCTGCAATCGAGGCTTTAGCTCTAATCTTGATGATGTGGTTAATCTTTGTAACCTCATCAGCAGTCAACTGTCGGGTGTTGATAAACTCAATTGTATTAACCATGCTACGACGCATACGAGTCGCATTAGTTCGCTGCTCAAGTGGATTTGCGTTGTCAGGGTCTTGAGCGTATTCGAGATTGGTTAGAATCAGGCAGCGATTCTTATCTAGCGGAAATATCGTTTGCGAACCTTTTAGCGCAATATCAGGGTCATTCGGATAACCACAAAGTTTTGATTCAGGCGGGCTGGCATAGTTGTAAATGGTTACAGGATGGTCTGAAACGATAAACTTGACGTCAGAGTCTTCTGCTGACACCAACTCCCTTACACCTTCAGCCCATAAAGTACAGTGGACTGTCCGTAATGACTGCATCTCAATCATGAGTTGCATTTGTTCGAGTTCTGGATATTTACTCCGAATCCAGTCCAAACCTTTAGGTGTTCGTAGCTTCTGTGCGTCTAGGTAAGTAAATAAATTTTCGAAATTATGGTGCCACAGGGATTGGTTGTCAGTCAGGAACGCACGAACCGCCTTAGAACCATTGTCGTCGATAGGGCCAAATAGCTTCTGTTCTATTTCGTCATTAACTTCAGTGCCAAAGAATGTAGAATACAGATGCTCTTCATAGAATCGCTGAGCAGACGTCTGCCACTTCTTAGAGTGGATAATTTTTAGTTCACCGTTAGGCAGGTCAATCTCTCGACGTGTTAGATTACAGAGCTGATTCTCACGCTCATGCATGAAGCCCTTCTGATGCCATTGCGGAACGTAATGGTTATCTTTAGTTATTGTCACCACTTATCACCAAGTCATATAAATTGGGCGCAGGTCAACATTGTACAGCAATATGGTATTGATTTAAAAGAAAATGTCGGTTGTATATATCATGGTTAAGCCAGTACTTAAATTACTAGCCAAGTCAATATTTGGAGTTGAAATCGAAAATGATGTTAGCCGAACAGAACGCTATGAGAGCTTTTAACCGTCACTTTCTGGCATTAGGAAAAGTATGGTTAGGACAGTGACGCGTTCTGCTACTGAATATTTGCGCTAAGTCACTTTGGGGCAATTCCGAGTTAACTGGGATGGTTAACCCGTTTGTGGACAAAAATCACTTACTTGATATATTGAAACCACATGATTCAAGATCTGACTGACTGATTGATATGTATATCGGTCGTATTGAGCGAGGTGAAGTAAATATGACTGTTGAAAAATTAGATTAGGTTCTTATGGCAATAGAGTTTGATGCTTAAACTCTATTGCCATAAGAACCTAATTGTTTCGCAACTACCTATTCGGCAGAAAATGATCTAGAGCACGAATAAACGTGGTTCGTTTTTTATCAACTACTGTATTAGTAGTTAATAGATTATAGTCCTCGTTCGTGGGTGTTCAAATATTAATATAATTTGACTGTCTACCAACTATAACTACCTATTCGGCAGAGAACGAATCATCATCAAGTTCGATAGTTTTTCCGTATTTATCAGCTACCTATTCGGCAGAGAACAATACGTCTCACGAGTATAGTACATCTATGTCAGTCTCTTATCGCCAACTTGTATAAATATCCTTTGTAAAATACACACACGTAAAAGTGATATGTAATCAATATCTTAAGTCACCATGTATTTTTATTGGTTAAATAAGAGGAACAGAGCAATATTTATCTGATTTATTGGATAACCCGTAACTTCCAAAATGACCTTCAACTGTTTGGCTAACTGTGAGTTGTTGGATGTTAATTTTAAAATCAGTTTTTGTACTTTGGCTAGCGATTGGAATACTGTGATAATGCTTAAAAGTTTTGTGACTTGACGCGTAAGGTGCTACGTATTTAATACCGCGTTCGAGAGCTCTTTTCTTAGTCCGTTTAATATCACGACGGACAGCGCTAGGGGAGCTGTTGTCTATTGCTTGATTGCGAATGAATATTACTTCTTGTGATGGCATGCTTGTAACTATTTGCGTATCAGAAATACTAAAGTATTCTAGTT
>Ga0105355_10001350_pt1 | contig 22573 bp, 12 predicted proteins | sample GOMGulsemesocosm_2_FD_83508 | JGI IMG/M metagenome (GOLD analysis project Ga0105355, IMG submission 83508) | Methane-oxidizing microbial communities from mesocosms in the Gulf of Mexico - GOM9C Gulf of Mexico | ecosystem: Environmental > Aquatic > Marine > Cold seeps | place: Gulf of Mexico...
AAGCAATGATGGTTGCTAGCGTGTTTTATGTTGCTTATACCGTAATGGCTCTTCCATCATCAATTCTCTTGGAGAAAATTGGCTATAAAAATGGTATAGCAGTAGGTCTGCTTACTTTATCGGTAGGTTTTTTAATATTTATCCCTGCGGCAAATACCCAAGCATTTTCATTATTTTTGGTTGCTCAATTTATTATCGGCAGTGGTCTTACGGTGTTACAAACCGCTGCTAATCCCTATGTGGTCAAAGTAGGTCCAGCAAAAAGTGCAGCGGTAAGAATTATGTACATGGGGTTAATGAACAAAGGTGCAGGTGTCATTGTTCCTGTTGTGTTTACCGCAGTTGTTATTGGGGAGTTAAGTGGAGTAACCGCAGTAAGCCTTGCTGCAATGTCTGATATTGATAGAACAACAACCATTGCTATGTTGGCTGATGGTTTAATTTTACCTTATCTGTGGATGGCTGTTGCTTTTGTTGTCTTGTCTGCATTAATGAGAGTTGCGCCATTACCTGAATTGGATAATGTTAATGATGAAGAAGGTGGCGAGAGTTTAGACGGAACTAAAAAGTCAATTCTTCACTTTCCTCAGCTTATCCTAGGGGCCGTCGCTATTTTTGTCTATATAGGGGCAGAAGTTATTGCCGGTGATACCATTGGCTTATTTGCTTCTAACTTAGGTATTGCCAATGCGACCTCTTTAACCTCATACACCATGGCGTTTATGCTAATAGGTTATGCTTTAGGTATTTTATTTATACCTCGCTTTATTTCACAAGAAAAAGCTTTAACGTTGTCAGCTATATCTGGTTTGATATTTTCATTATGTGTCGTATTTAGTAATACTGAAAGTGTTTATGTATCTAGCTTTTTATGGGGCTGGTCGGGCATACCTACACTGCCAGACACTATCACTTTTATTGCTTTATTAGGTTTTTCAAATGCGTTGGTATGGCCTGCTGTATGGCCATTAGCTTTATCAGGACTTGGTTCATTTACTTCCAAAGGCTCTGCTTTGCTTATTATGGGCATTTCTGGAGGAGCAGTACTCTCAATGGTTTACACAGTGCTTTCAGAATCTTTTGATGGACAATCGGCTTATTGGATCATGTTGCCTATTTATGCATTCATTCTATTTTATTCGATAAAGGGTCATAAAATGAGATCCTGGACGAGTACAAAGTAAGTTGGCTAAAGCACCTAAAAATCATAGACATAAAAGAGTGTAATATTACAAATGAAATCAAGAACAGAGCTTAATAGTTGGCAAGTCTTAAATGAACATGCAATGGCTATGAAAGAATGTCATTTAAATGACTTATTTTCTGAAGATAAGCAGCGGTTTGAAAAATTATCGCTACAACTACCTTCATTTTTAATCGATTATTCAAAGAATAGAGTATCACAAGAAACAATGAGTAAATTATTCGACCTAGCAAGAGATTGCAAAGTTGAACAATGGCGAGAAAAAATGTTTGCTGGAGAGCGGATAAACGCGACTGAAGACAGGGCTGTTTTACATACAGCATTGAGAGATATATTTAAAAAGAGTAAAACAATAACGAATCAAGTTATTGTTAAACAGGTTAATGACTCATTAGAAAAAATGCGCATATTTGTTGAGTCCGTAAGAAGTGGCCAATGGAAAGGTTACTCTGGTAAACGCATAACCGATATTGTTAATATTGGTGTTGGTGGTTCAAACCTTGGTCCACAAATGGTTACTGAAGCGTTGAAAAATTATAGTAATGGATGTATTAACACCCATTACATTTCTAATGTAGATGGTACTCAAATTGCTGACGTGCTCAGACCGCTTAACCCTGAGTCGGTATTATTTATTATTTCAAGTAAAACCTTTACTACATCGGAAACTATGACCAATGCAAAAACGGCGATTAAGTGGTTAGAGTCCTCATCATTTGATCAAAATTCAATAGCAAAGCATTTTGTTGCGGTAAGTTCGAACAAGGAAAATGTTTTAAACTTTGGTATCAGTGAAGAAAATATATTTGATATGTGGGATTGGGTTGGAGGTCGATTTTCACTATGGTCTGCTATAGGCTTGCCGATTGCACTAACTTTGGGCTTTGACAACTTTCTTGAGTTACTTGAAGGTGCGCATGAATTAGATGAGCATTTTTGTCAGGCACCATTAGAGCAAAATGCCCCTGTGATATTTGCGTTGCTTAGTGTTTGGAACTGCACTTTTTTAGGTGCTCAATCCCAGGCGATACTACCTTACGATCAAAGCTTACATATGTTATCCGCCTATCTTCAGCAAGCAGAGATGGAAAGTAACGGTAAGTCAGTCAGTTGGGATGGCGAAAAAATTGACTATGCAACAGTCCCATCAATATGGGGAGCATTGGGAATAAACGGTCAACATGCCTTTTATCAATACTTGCATCAAAGTAACAACGTTGTACCAGCTGACTTTATTGGCTCAATAGAAACAGTTACTCCAGTTCAAGGACACCACGAAACACTAATGTCGAATTTTTTTGCGCAAACTCAGGCGTTAATGAAAGGTGTTAATGAAGACGATGTTCGTGATGACCTAAGGGCAAAAGGGCGCACTGAAGCCTACATAAACAAAGTTGCTCCTCATAAAGTGCATAAAGGTAATCGACCTAGTAATACAATTTTGCTAACTCGTATAGAGCCCAAGTCATTGGGCAGCTTGATCGCGCTGTATGAACATAAAATATTTGTTCAAGGTATATTGTTGGAAATATGTTCATTCGATCAATGGGGAGTAGAGCTAGGTAAAGGATTGGCAGGAAAAATCCATCAAGAGTTACTTGGTGAGCGTGACATTGATAGCCATGATTGCTCTACCAACGGATTAATATCGTATTATAAATTGATGAAAGAAAAATTAACTGCCTAGAAAGCTAATAGTGGCCCGTATTAATGTCATTGGTATTAATATCATTGGTATTAAGTACAGGGCTGGTAAGGAATAGGGAAATCATGGCTTAGTGGCTTTTTTCCTGTAATAACTTCAGCAGTGAAAAAACCTAATAGTGAAAACTCCCTAATTTTTAACAGGCATTTATAACATAAGTGCCTATCTTTGTTTGCTGGCATGACTTGCTCAATGATCAGTGATTGTTCGGCAAAAACCCGCGCTTGTTCAGCATAAGTAATGTTTAAGTAGCTTGCCACTAATTGATAGAGACTCGACTCATTTGAGTTCATTCTAGACAGTAGACTTTCATGCTTTTGGAGTAATGAAAGCCCTTCAATAAATACAGATTGTTCATTATCTGACAATATAAACTCGATCATATGACTGACAAACTGAGCTAAGTTCAACTTGTTTGATTCTTCTAGCTGGCTATTAGGAATTAGAATCGAAACAATACTTTCAATGAAGACCGTCTGATGTTGTTTGATAACACCATTGGTTATCAACTTACTTTGGCTATTGGCAAATGTTTTTAGCAATGTGTTACTTGAGATAGCAACACCACAGCTGCTTATAAGCAGTTTAAGTAACTTACGCCTTTGCATTATTAAATAGGCCTTGCTTTAATTGCTTAACCGCATGGTGTGCCGCACGGGCAGTAAAAGCCATATAAGTTAATGATGGATTTTGATAACCAGAGGATGTCATAAATGCGCCATCGGTTACATAAACATTTGCTACGCTGTGTATTTGGTTGTGTTTGTTTACTATCGATGTCTTTGGATCTTTGCCCATTCGTGCAGTGCCCATTTCATGAATGGCTTGGCCCGGGCTTGAGCCCTTGTCATAGGGGGTGACATTGCTATAACCGGCTTTTTTCAGCATTTCAATTGCTTGGTTTTTCATGTCTTTTCGCATCTTTGCTTCGTTATCGCCAAACTTACAATCAAATGAAACTGTTGGTAAGCCCCACTGATCAAGCTTGTCGTAATTCAGTGTTAGTTTATTTTCATGCCGTGGTAGACATTCACCAAAACCAATCAAGGCGATTTTCCACGGCCCAGGTTTGGCCAAACTTTTTACCATGTTATGGCCAAATGACATTTCTTTAAAACCTCTTCGCCAATCAGATCGCGTTGCATAGCCTTGAAAGCCATAACCTCTAACAAAATCGACTTCCTCTGGTGCATTAGCTTTACACTGTTCAATATTTCTAAAGCGCGGTATATGAAAGCCTACCGGCCTTTTACCTTTATCGTACTTGTCATCAAATGTTGCTGGTTCAGCGGTAGCACCGACCCTGAAGTGATGATCCATCAAATTGTGCCCCAACTGTTTGCTATCATTGCCAAGGCCATCAGGAAAACGGAGGGATTTTGACTGTAATAAAATAGCCGTTGTTGCTACTGTTGAAGCACAACAAAAAATAATCTTTGCTGGGATAAACTGCTTTTCATGGCTGTTGGCATCAATAACCTCAACACCTGTCGCGAGTTTAGCGTGATTATCATAGATAATTTTGCTAACAATGGAATGAGGACGTATGGTTAGGTTACCCGTGCGTTGCGCAGCTGGTAATGTGGATGAGTTGCTACTGAAATAGCTACCAGAAGGACAGCCCCTCATACAACGATTTCTATAGGTACAATTTGTTCGGCCAAGTATGTTTTTATCATTGGTTAAATGCGCGACTCTACCAATGGTTAAATAGCGATTGCCATAATGCTGAGCTAGTTTGCTCTTGAAATCTTTTTCAATACAATTTAGTGGCATTGGCGGTTGAAAAATACCATCGGGTAAGTGTGCAAGGCCTAACTTTTCACCGGTAACGCCGATAAATTGCTCAACTTTGTCATACCATGGGGCAATATCTTTATAACGAACTGGCCAATCAATGGCGTGACCATCATTAATATTCGCGCTGAAGTCTAAATCACTTAACCTTAAACATTGTCGTCCCCAGGTCAGAGACCGGCCTCCAAGGTGATAGCCCCTTATCCAATCGAATCGATTCTTTTCTTCATAAGGATGGTCAATATCATTAACAAACCAGTGTTTAATGTCTTGATTGATGGCAAAGCCAGTTCTGGCTTGTTTAGGTTGTTGAGTTAGGTCGTGTTGGTTAGGGCTATTTCTAAAGGGTAATTGCCAAGAATCTAAGTGAGCTGTTGGATAGTCTAGGCCATGTCGAACCATGCGGCCGCGCTCTAATACAAGTACTTTTAATCCTTGTTCACAAAGCTCTTTTGCAGCCCAACCTCCAGAAATACCGCTTCCTATCACGATAGCATCAAAGGTTGGAGTGCTTTTAATGGTCATAACTGTTTTACTCTAAGAGGATAAGTATTTACTAAACTCCTCATTAGCAAAGACGAACTCTCCATCAATTACCGTTGCTTTTACGTCTAGGGCGTCATCAATTACAGCAAAACTTGCTCGCTTTCCAAGGCAGATACTACCTAGCTCGTTATCTATTCCTAGATGTTTCGCTGGCGTTAAACTTGCCATATGAACAGCACTTAACAAAGGTACACCGGTCATATTCACTATATTATTTACACTTTTGTTCAATGTTAATGTACTACCAGCCAAAGAGCCTTTAGGTGTTCTTGCCACACCATCTTTGACGACAACATCCATTTCACCTAACTTATAAACGCCGTCACTAAATCCACCGGCATTAATACAGTCACTAATCAATGCCATTTTATCTTGACCCTTTAAACGATAAATCAATTGCATTATCGTTGGATGTAAATGAATGCCGTCGGCAATAACTTCGGCTAGGGCTGATTCATCCATTAAAACCGCACCAGCACAACCTGGGTCACGATGATGAATACCGCTCATGCCATTAAATATGTGAACGCCGCCAGCAGCCCCTGCATTTAGTGCTTCACTGGCTTGCTCAAAATTAGCGTTGGTATGACCTAGCATAACTTTTACATTTAATGAGTTAAGGTATTCTATTATTTCCAAAGAGTCTTGGAATTCCGGCGCCAAAGCCATAACTTTTAACTGTCCTTGAGTCGCTTTATAAATGGCATCTACCCGCTCTTTAGTCAGTTTTAGAAAAAAGTTTTCGTTGTGAGCACCTTTATGAGTTTCAGTAAAAAATAGCCCTTCATTGTATGCTCCTAATACTTGAGCTCCTGGCATTTTAAGCTGACTTGCTTCGCCAACAACTTCAAATGCTTTAAGGGTTTGTTGCCAGTTTGCCGTAACGGTGGTTCCTAAAAAACCGATTACCCCATATTTGGCGAGAGAGGTAGAAATTGTCTCTATCGACGACATTTTTGCATCCATAATGTCACAGCCTTCTCTGCCATGAATATGCATGTCTATCATACCAGGGATGAGACTTAAGTTACCTAGATCTCTTACCTCAATATTCAGCTGCGGCTTATCTGTAATCTCCGTAATGATGCCATCAGTGATGAGTACATAATGGTTTTTTTCAACACTCGTTTCGGTATAAACATCTGCCGCTTTTAAATAATATTTACTTTTAGTCATCGTCTTGTGCTCCTAAAATAGCCGCACCGCGTACTCCACTCGACTCCCCATATTTTGCAGCCACAACTTTAGGAGAGAAAAAACCAGCAAATAAGTGTTTTTCAATTGCATTGGGTAACAGCGCTACTATTTCAGAAATTTGTGATACTCCACCACCAAGCACAATGATTTCAGGCTCTTGAAATTTCACTAAAGCGGCAAATGTCTCTCCCAATATATCTAAATAGCAATTGAGAATATTATTTGCTAACTTGTCACCTTCACTTAGTTTCTGGCTGAAATACTTAGCACTTTGTGGTTTACCCTCAAAGTGCGTATAAAGGTTTATTATGCCTGGTCCTGCAATATAACTCTCTACGCAGCCAATTAATCCACAGCCACATTTTAATATGGGAAGGTCGTATTTTTTCTGAGTACTAGCCGATAGAGGAATATGACCATATTCACCGGCAACGCCCATAGCAGTATCTTCAAGTTTACCATTAATACACATGCCACCAGCAGCACCTGTACCAATAATAGCACCGAAAACCCTTGAGTAGCCTTTACCTGCACCATCTGTTGCTTCAGATAATGCAAAGCAACGTGTATCGTTTTTTAAGCGAATAGGGCGTTCTAATATTCTTTCTAAATCTTCAATAACTAACTTATTTGTTGCACAGGGAACATTAGCTGATAGAACTTTACCTTGCGAGTTGATTAAACCAGGCATACCAATACCGATTTTACAACTTGACCCAGTCATTTGATCAGCTATGTTAATTTGTTGACGAATAACGTTAAGAAAATCTGAATAATTGTCTGTTGGCGTCTCTACACGCCAACTTTCAATTAGATTCAAATTATCATCAAATATAGCGGTTTCAATTTTTGTTCCACCAATATCTAACCCATAAAGTGCCATTAGTACTTCCTATTAATTTTTACTTCGTTTAAACAACTCTTTTAAGTAGGGGTCTACTTCGTTGTAAGTGGGTAAATGGTTACGCCTTGTACAACACGGTTAACTTCACCTGATGGACATGGGTTATCTGGTGACAAGCCTAAATCCAATGATTTATAAAAAGACAGAGTTTGGCAGTATGTAATAAATGGTAGTGCCGCCCATATATCATCAAGCTCTGATGATTGCTTCCACAATGCTGTGTTGAGTCTTCGTACTGAGAGGGCAATACCATCTCGAGTTAACTCTTCGTATAAATCACTATCATACACTTTGGTATAAGGATCGTTTGATGACATAATTATAATATCAGTTTTATCATCCACCAATGATTTAGGGCCATGTCTAAAGCCAAGTGGACTTTCAAAGTAACTGAATATTTTACCTGCGGTTAACTCTAAATACTTCAGAGCAGCCTCTCTTGCGATAGCAAGTAAAGGGCCAGAGCCTAAAAATACAATTCTCTCACAACCATTATTTGCATGCTCATTAATAATGTCTAGACCATTTGCTAATAAATCATCAGTCCATTTCGCGGCTAATTCAAGTTGTTTGTCTTCTGGTGAAAAAATACATAAAGAAGAAACTAACATTGAAGTAAAGCTGCTAGTCATTGCAAAACTTTCATCAAGTGTTCCTTCAGGCATTATCAAGCTGTAAGCATTGCTTTTATCTTGTGTTCCCTTTGCTAATTGTCCATCAGGATTGCAAGTAATCACTAAGTGAAAGCAGTCATCGACAACTTGATTAGCAATATCTACAGCGGCAAGACTTTCAGGGCTATTACCTGAGCGAGCATAAGAAATAACTAATGTAGGTGCCTTCTTTATTAAAAAATTCAGCGGACTACTAACTATATCTGTGGTACTGATTGCTTCAAAAAGCTTTTGATTTACTTTAGATAAGTGTGGAGCCAATGCACCGCCAACATAAGCGGAGGTCCCTGCACCCGTTAAAATAATGCGCAAGCCATCTAATTGCATAATGGGCTCTAAAAATGAAGATAACTCAGCTTGTTTAGCTTTAACTAATGATGATGTTTTACGCCATACGTCAGGCTGTTGGGAAATTTCTTTCGCCGTCCAATACGCTTTTTTCTCTTTAAGTTCATCAATATCTATATTTAATAATTCGTTCATTTTAATTTACCTATTGTTTATTACAGGCGGCAGAATAAACTTCTGTAACTTGCATAATTTTATCTATAACTAAAGCGGTTGCTTTAGTCGTTAATGTGCCACTTCTGATTGTTTGGTACTGTTCAGGAAGATATTGACTGATCAATGGCAATGGAATATCAATGTTATTTAGATTGCTCAATAGTTTTTCTACTGCTGTTTCTATGACATCAATATTCCAATAATATCTGAGTCTGTCGCTATAACTGTAGCGACGGTATAAGGTGCCTTGGCTTACTGGCACTTGGTAGAATTTCTTCCAATGTTTATCTTGCTCTAACATTTCTCTTTCAAAAATACTTCGTAGGTTAGATCTGTTTTCAAGGGATATTAATTCGTCTTCTATATGAGATAATGCAAAAAGTGCTTCACGCATGGCAAAAGTTAGTTGTGGCCCTACTTTTAGTATGGCGAAATGATCTTTTACTAAATCTTTATAGGCACCCGCGGTTTGATAGTCAGTAGAATGTGCTTCAAAAGCAATATTTGGTACAGACACAACATAGTCGCTTAGTGGTTGAGCTTTTTCCGTCTTATAGTCAATGATACTAGTATGATCAAATTCCACCCCCGGTTGAACAACTAAACCAATAACTCTTTGCCACGCATCATCAAGTTTTTTCATTTCAAAGGCACTATGATGTACTGATAAAGTCTGATTTACACGCGCTACTGGCGTTACTTCAAGTTCTTCAATTTCTTCCATTGCGCCTCCAGGAGGGGGAACTTCAGTACCTATTACATAAACAATTTCAGATTTACCAAATACTTGTTTAGCGGTATTTTCAGCCACTTCACATAGCTGAGCAGCTCTGTTGGCAACAATGTCATCGGATAGCACTTCAGGATCATCTGCACAAGGCATGCTGGTATCTAAATGAATCTTGGTAAAACCAGCCTCTACATATGACTTTATAAGATCTTCAGCTTTTAACATGGCTTTTTCTGAAGTTTCATCTACCCAACATACTGGACCTAAGTGATCTCCACCAAGAACAATACGTGATTGTGGGAAATTTAGCCTATCAGCAATTTTATTAACAAAAGTAATAAAATCTTTGGGATACATTCCAGTATAACCACCAAATTGATTTACTTGGTTGGCTGTGGCTTCAATTAAAAGCAAAGAATCATCTTTGCTTGCTTGACTAATGGCAGCTTCAATTACTAATGGCTGCGCACAACAAACAGCATAGATACCTTTTTTCAATCCTGCTCGATTACTTTGAATAATTTTTTTAATATCTTCCACTTTAAACTCCTACATATTAATACTTAACTTGCGTTAATGATAGCAACCTTCAAAAGCTTTCGCAACGTGTTTCTGTTTGCCGAGGGGATTAGTGGTTGATAGTAGTTCGTGTTGCTCTATCTATGGGGTGAGTGGCGTCTTGTTTGGTTTTTCTGTTTGGTTTTAGGTTGTGTTTACAGTTTATGATTGTTTATTTGAAAGTTTTTGAAAGGTTTGTGTTGATTTACTTGTAAGTTTTATATATAAATATAATCATAAATTAAGCAGAGGGAATTATTATGTCAGATCTAGATCGTCGAAATTTTTTGAAATCAGCAGTAGCTACCGCTGCTGTTGGAACAATAGCCGCATGTACAAGCAGCGGCCAGCAAAGTGATTTTACTCCATTGAAGCAACAGGGCGCTTCCGTGATGGGGTTAGCAGTACCTAAAATGGATGTAGTGCGTGTTGGTTTTATTGGCGTAGGCCAACGAGGAACTGGTCATGTTAAGCATTACTGTCACTTAGAAGGTGTTGAGATAAAAGCCATTTGCGATACCCATGAAGAGGTTTTAGACCGTTCTGTTGATTATGTCGTTAAACAAGGTTTTGCCAAACCAGACCGTTATACCGGTTCAGAGCACGCTTATCGTAAAATGTTGGCCCGCCAAGATATCGATATTGTTATTATATCAACACCATGGAAATGGCATACGCCGATGAGTGTTGAAACCATGGAAAGTGGTAAACATGCTTTTGTTGAAGTGCCGGCAGCGGTAACCCTTGAAGAATGTTGGCAGCTCGTTAATACCGCAGAGCGTACACAGAAAAACTGCATGATGATGGAAAATGTTAACTATGGCCGGGAAGAGCTAATGGTATTAAACATGGTTCGTCAAGGTTTGTTTGGTGAAGTACTGCATGGTGAAGCGGCTTACATTCATGACCTGCGCTGGCAAATGAAAGAAATAGAGCACAAAACAGGTTCGTGGCGCACCTATTGGCATACTAAACGTGATGGTAATTTATATCCGACGCATGGCTTAGGGCCAGTTTCTCAATATATGAACATAAACCGTGGCGATCGTTTTGACTATGTTACATCAACGAGCTCACCAGCACGGGGGCGTGCAGAGTATGTTAAAGAAGAATTTCCTGAAGACCATGAACGTAATACCTTAAATTTCACTGCCGGTGATATGAATACCAGTACCATCAAAACAGTAAATGGTCGAACTATTATGGTGCAGCACGACACTACCAGCCCGCGCCCTTATAGCCGTCATAATTTAATACAAGGCACTAACGGTACCTTTGCTGGTTTCCCTAATCGTATTACTTTTGAAGAAGCACCTGATAAGCTTAAAGAGGCATATAAAGGCGTATATGATAAGAAAATGGCTGACTTTAAAGCGGGTAAGGGGCCTCGGCCTAGACATCATTACTGGGATACCGATATGGAGAAATGGTATGAAGAGTATGATCATCCACTATATGTCCGTATGGGCGAAGAAGCTACACGTAATGGTGGTCATGGCGGTATGGACTTCTTAATGATGTATCGCATTGTTTATTGTTTGCGTAATGGTGAACCACTTGATCAAGACGTATACGATGCCGCCGCCTGGTCATCAATTTTCCCGCAAAGTATGGCGTCGGTTGCGGATAGAAGTAACAGTAAAACAATACCCGACTTTACCCGTGGTGCTTGGAAAACTGGAAAACCGTTAGGAGTAGTTACCTAAGATAAAGACATGTTTTGCCCTTTTGACCTTTAGTTCGCTAAAGGTCTTTTTTTTGGATAATTATTCTGATTTTATATCCTGACCCATTTATGCTGCAATTTTCAATTAATGCCTTGTCACTACACCAGTTGGTTTTCTCAAAGTGTAAAAGTACTCAATCAAACGAATGTTATTAAGCATGTCTTCATTAATACCTTTAAATAAAAAATCGCGCATGAATAGCACCGTATGCTGAGGTTTATTCAAAGAAGAACTTCTTGGTAAAGTTACTTATACCAAATGAGATAAGTACTTAATCAATTCAGGACTGCGCCAAGGAAGTTATCACTTTCCTGGCGAGTCCTTAAGGGCGAGTTTAAAGGATTATATACTGCGTTATAGATTTGAATAAGGGAATAACCCTTATAGGCAATCAAAGCCTGTCTAAATCATTTTTATCTCCCTCTGAAATCAAGCACTTTGAATGGTAACGGGTATAAACTTTTTAATTCTCGCTGAATGGTTAAATCTTTATTTCAATTGGTATTAATTGGCAATAATAAGATTTACCCCATTTTGTTCGAGCGTTTGCGCAAAAGTATCAGGTATTCTTGAGTCAGTTATTAGGATGTCTATTTCTGAAAACTCACATATTTTATGTACACCTGTACGATTAAATTTGGAGGAGTCGGTTACTGCTATCAACTGTTTCACGGCTTTCCGCATCAGTCTATTCATCATTGCCTCATATTCAAAGTGAGTGGTAATTCCCGAATTAAAGCTAATGCCATCGACACCAATAAATGCTTTGTCAAAATGATACCGTTCTAAACTTTCTTCTGCTTGACGCCCATAAAAAGATAAAGAAGATGTACGTAAAATCCCGCCAGTCATTAATATTTCGATACTCGGGCTTGTGAGAAGGTTTTGTGCAACATTTAATCCATTAGTCATAACAACAAGCTGCTTAAATGCATGTAACGACTTTGCTAACTCAGCAATAGTAGTGCCAGAGTCTAAAATGATAGCATCCCCCTCGTTAATTTGGTTACGTGCAATTAATGCTAAGCTTTTTTTAACATCGAGTTTATCGCTATGCTTCTCAATAATAGACAGTTCTCTTAGGACAGTATTGCAGGCAAGTGCGCCTCCCCTTGAACGAATTAGCAGGTTTTTGCTGTTTAAGTAGTTTAAGTCAGCTCTGATTGTTACCTGTGAAACCTGATACTTATTAGCTAATTCAAGAACATTTACCTTTCCCTTTTCTAAGGTTAAATGAACAATTTCATGACGCCTTTCAACAGTGTTGATGCTTTTCCTTTCAATAGTATTCATACGGTTCCTTTCGTTTCTCTTTATTGTGTATTTCTATGTTATCATTCTTTGTTACGCTTTCGTTACCTTTATTGTGAATTATCTAGTTTTTTTATTTTGGAGTAAAACCAATGGGTTGAGTTATTTTTGCTCGGCGCGTTGTGTTTTCGATGAAAGCTTTTGAAGGTTTCAATTGACTTTTGTTTTGTGCGGGCGTATAAATATTGTGTCGAATAAAAACATTACTCTATACACAAATAAAAAGATAAAGAGAGATGAACATGAAAACAAAAACACACAAGTTGAGTTACCTAAGTATGCTAATTGGCACCTTGCTCAGTGGTACCGCATTAAATGCTATTGCAGAGGAAGTTGAAACTAAAAGTGCGGAGGATGAGCAGATAGAAGTGATCGAAGTTCGAGGTATGTTGAGCAGTATCAAAGAGTCTTTGTTCATCAAGCAAAACTCCATGCAGGTTGTTGATGCCATTGTTGCAGAAGATATTGGCAAGTTCCCCGATCAAAACGTCGCGGAGGCTTTGCAACGTGTAACAGGTATTACTATTGCCCGAGATGCTGGTGAAGGGCAAAAAGTTGTAGTCCGCGGCCTAGGTGGTGATTATAACGTTACCACTATTAATGGTCGACGTATGGCTTCTGAAGATAGTAGTCGAGACTTTAATTATGACCTTATAGCTGCTGAGTTACTTGGCGGTGTTGAAGTATATAAGTCATCAATTGCTAAAACGCAAGAGGGTGGAATAGGCGCTGTAATTAATATAAAAACTCGCCGACCAATGGACTTTGATGGTTTTACCGCTGCCGCTTCAGTAAAAGCTATCTACGAAGACCGTACCAAAGACACCACCCCACAAGCCTCATTTTTGATTAGTGATACCTTTGCCGATGGTACTTTTGGAGCCTTGTTAACTGGTGTGTATTCTGAACGTACGCTAAGAATTGATAGCTATGAAGGTGAAGGGTTTTGGGATCCAAATAACCCGGAAGAGATTACTGTTAGGCAAGATGTTGACGGTGATGGAACCTTTGATAAATACGTAGATAATGAATGGGGATCAGTTGTACCTGGGTATATGCGCTATGGTAACAAGCAAGATACTCGCGAAAGAATTGGTGCTAGTTTAGCACTACAGTGGTTACCTTCAGACGCATTTGAAGTTAACTTCGACGGGCTATATTCGTCGTATGATACCAATGGAACAGAATCACAACAATCATTTGTTACTTACGATGAAAGCTGGACCGAAGGTATACCGGGCGTACAAGATATAGGCTTTAACGATGCTGGTCTGATAAATAAACTAACCTTGGTTGACAATGGTGCTATGGCCGAGCTGCTTAATGTTACTAAACCACGTAATGTAGAAACATTTCAAGTCGGCGTAAATACTCTATGGCACTTAAGTGACAATCTGTCTTTAGCATTTGATTTATCACATTCAAATGCTGAAAGAAGTAACAATGGTGAAAACAGATATATGGTTGCCCGTGGGTTTGTTGACTCAATCACCCTTGATGTTTCTGGCAGTAATCAGTTACCGGATGTAACCATCTCTCCTAATTTGAACAAAAACTCTGCATTTGGTGCACATTACAGTCTTAATGATGGTCAAAATGTTGAAGATACGGTAAGTGAATTCAGAATAGACGGTAACTGGGAACCAGAAAATGATTGGGTTTCCTCAGTAGACTTTGGCGTCAATATTGGTGAGCAAACAAAGCAAACTCAGAGAAATGCATCCAGAGATCCCGGCGCTTTTAGTTCTGGCGGTAAGAATATCCTAGGAGACCGTTATGGCGGAGCATATGCGCCAAACATGGATAGCATAGAAAATATCAATGACTTTGATTTATTCCGTTTACCTGCAGACGCTGTTATGGATGGAAATTTTGATAACTTCTTCGCGGGGGAGGCTGGAAAACACCCTAATCCTTGGCCGATGTTTGATTATGATGCTCTTTATTCGTTTTACCAAAGTATCAGCCCTGGTGCTGCAGCTGACTTAATTGCACCTTCACTTCGTCCTATTGATTCATTTGATGTAAATGAACAAACATCTGCTGCTTATGTTCAGGTAAATATTGAAAATGAGATATTGGACTTGCCTTTTGCATTAAACCTAGGTGTTCGTGCAATTGAAACTAAGGTAGGAAGTACAGGGTTCTCTATTGACCCCAATGCAGTTGAACTGACCTCGAGAACTTCTGATGCTGATGTACGAACAGTTCATTGGTTATCTGATAATGGCGCCGATGAATATAATACCATTGTTACCTTTGAAGACTCATATACAGACGTATTACCAAGCTTTAACTTTAAGTTAAACCTCACCGAGGAGTTAATTTTCAGGTTAGCGGGCTCACAATCAATTACTCGTCCCGCTATTGGTGAGTTAGCTGCTTATAGTAGCCTTGCTTTAAATGAAGAACATGATTCTGTACCTATTGAAAATATTTCAACGGGTGGTGTCTACCATGCGTCAAGTCCCGGTTTAGAGCCACTTCGAGCAAACCAAGGTGATATGGCATTAGAGTGGTATTTTTCTGACTACGGTGCCTTGACAACAGCATTCTTTTTTAAAGATCTAAAATCCTTTGTACAAGAGGATAAATATCTTGGAGATACAACTATTGACTCAGAGACTTTTAATATTGTCAGTAATGTAAATGGAGAAGGTGGATTCATAAAAGGTGTGGAGCTCGCTTATCAGCAAGCATTTGTTGACCTGCTTCCCGCTCCTTTTGATGGTTTAGGTGTACAGGTGAATTACACCTATATCGATAGTGGTTACGATGATGAAGAGGTCTATGGTGATGTCTCATTCGAAAACATGTCAGAGCACTCGTACAATGCTGTCATCTACTATGAGAAAGATGAGATTCAAGCGAGGTTTGCTTATAACTGGCGTAGTGAATTCTTAGTCGATGCTAATGCATGGGGCGGTGAATTATGGGGAGCAGAGTATGGACAACTCGATTTTAGTGCCAGTTATGATGTTAACGACATTGTTAATGTAAATGTCAGTGGTACCAACTTAACTAATGAAGCTGGTTATAAGTATATTAATACTCCTGGTCAACTCAATCATTTAGAAACCGCTGGCCGTCAGTTCACCTTAGGACTTAATTTAGTGTTTTAACGGTTTGACTTAATCCGGAACATAGTAATTAACAATTTAATAATTGGAAACATTTAGGGGGCTTTAGAGCTTGCGAACGAAGTTCCTCCTAAATGCCAAATTAGTAAAAAAGTGAGAATAATAATGAATAATAAAATCAGAACACCTTTACTTTTATCATCAATAACACTGGCACTGATGTTAGCGGGCTGTGGCAGTGAAGACACTCCAACACCCATTGAGGACAAGCCAGCTCCCATAGTAATTCTACCAGGAGAAGCAGACCGCGCGCCCTCTGTTTGGTTAAAGTTTAATGACACTAAAACCGGTAATGTCATCATGCAAGACGTGTATGTACCGGCGCAAGGTTTAACTGAAGCAACCTATTACTCTGTACTTAATTGGAATGCGGGCACAGAAGGCGGTGGTTATGCCGGTATTCAAGACAGCCCTGATAGAGGCAAAGTATTTATCTTTTCAATTTGGGACCCTTCAAATGATGAAGCCATTACCGCAGATTTTGTTGGTGATGGTACACAAATAGATACTTTTGGTGGTGAAGGTACCGGCTTAAAATCAATGAACCTAGCATTAGGCTGGCAACCCGACAGCTGGTATACGTTAGTTTCAAAAGTTTGGGATGAGAACGGTCATACCATGTTCGGTTTTTGGTCACATGATAAAACTAACGATATCTGGACCCATCTTGTAACAATGGATTACCCTGTTGCTGATGTACGATTTACTTCAGGGACTTCTTCATTTGTTGAAGATTGGCTTGGTACAGGCAACAACACGCGTACTGCGTTATTTGCTAACGGCCACAAACGCTTAGAAGATGGCTCGTGGATTGGTTTTGATAAAGCAGATTTCTCAGTTGTACAAGAAGAGGCAACAGAAGCTTATAACGAAAACTATGACGCTTTAGATGCTACAGCATATTATAGAATGAGTACTGGTGGTACTGCTACCCCAGGCGAAGGCATTAATGCTGAAACTAGCTTGAAACGTCCACATACGCCATTAACACCAAGTGGCATGACCACTGCAGCGGATATTGATAATGTCACTAGCACAAGCATAGCTTGGACACTACCGAGCTCAAGTACACCACAGCTAAAATATACCATTAAAGTAAATGGCACTGTGGTCAAAAGCGAGATGGACCCAGAAAAGCGAGAAGCTACGTTTGATGCGATTACTGATACTGATATTATTGAACTTGAGATAGAGAATATCTTGGGTAAGATCTCGACGCTTTCTGCCACAGTCGCTGATGGCCAATTACCGGTCGATAATGAATTGACACTGCACGATGAAACTGTTGTTTTGGAAAAGGGTGTATCTTTCACTATCGATAGTTTGGCAAAAGGTGAAACTCAGCTAGTTGAGTTACTCGCACCTAATGCGGCTTCTGCAATCACCTTTTCCATCAAAGGCGATAATGGTGATGCTGATTTGTATGTGAAAAAGGGGGCAAAAGCCACACCTGAGTATTTTGACTGTCATTCTGCTGCCGGTGGTAGTATCGATAATTGTATTTTAGCGACAGAATATGAAGCGAACTACTACGCACTTATTACCGCTAACACAGATGTGACTGAACTAACTATTACCGCTACTCATAATGGCGCAAGTAATGGCATGTTAGACAGTGGTGATTTTGTTGTTAAATCGGTATCGCGAACTCACACAGCTCATCCAATAGAACTTGCTTTTGATTATGACAATGAGAGTGTTTGGCATACTGATTGGGATGGTGATGTACCGGGCTATCCACATCAGGTCATTATTGATTTAGGCGCAACGGTTGATGTTAATCGCTTTGAGTATACACCAAGACCAGGTGCTAGTAATGGCACTGTCATCAAGTATGAGATCTATGTGAGTGATTCTGAAACTGAATGGGGGGATGCTGTTCACTCAGGTGATTGGGTTGAATCTGAAAGCCCTAAGGGCGAGGTCTTTACAACCACACCTGGGCGCTATGTGATGTTTGTTGCACTTGAGGAAGCTGAAGGTGGACCTTGGGCTTCTGCAGCTGAATTGAAGGTTGGCATTGATGAAGATAACGGCACAATTTATGAACCTTATGGCAATGGACAAGTAGTGAAAGATGAGCCTGAGCCGGAGCCAGAGCCAGAAGTGCCAGTAGAAATACCTGGTTACTTACTTGACAATTCAACTTTTGCTTATAGTTCAACGTCTCCAGCTCAACTTAGCGACGATGATTATAGACCACTAGCTCATGCTTTTGACGGTGACTTGGAAACGTTTTGGCATACCGACTATGAAGACTCTTCAGTTGTTTATCCACATGAGGTGATAATCGATTTAGGTTATGCACAAAATGTAAATCGTTTTGATTACACACCTAGAGTAAATGCTGGCAATGGCACCGTGGTTGAGTATGAAATCTATGTGAGTGATTCAGACACTGAATTTGGCGAAGCAGTGGCTTCAGGTACTTGGGAAAATAATGACTCAGTTAAATCAGTTGGTTTTGATGCAGTAAGTAGCCGTTATGTGAAATTCGTGGCACTAGCTGAGCAAAATGGAGGTGCCTTTGCAGCAGCAGCTGAAATAAATGTTGGAATTGACGATACTATCGTAGAAGCACCGGCTGAAAGCACCTTGCTTGATAGTTCAACCTTTACAGTTAATGGCACCACGCCCGCACAATCAAGTAACCCGGTTAGTCTTGCCTTTGACGGTGACGCAGAAACTTTCTGGCATACCAGCTGGGATAATGACGCTATGGAGTACCCACACGGTGTGGTTATTGATTTAGGTGGTGAACAAGCGGTTAATCGCTTTGATTACGCCCCTCGTTCAGGTGGCGGTAACGGTACCGTAGTTGAATATGAGGTTTATGTTAGTAACTCGGAATCTGACTTTGGCACTGCAGTATCTTCTGGTACTTGGGACAACAATGACGAGGTTAAAACGGTAACCTTTGATACAACCATGGGGCGCTATGTTAAGTTTGTTGCATTAGCTGAACAAGGCGGACAGAGTTTTGCCTCGGCAAGGGAGATAAATGTTGGTGTTGATCCAAGTGTTGAGGTTGAACCAATAACACCACCAGATGAGCCAGCTGAAACCACTATGCTTGATAGTTCGACCTTTACAGCTACTGGCACGACGCCTGCGCAACCTGAGAACCCACTAACTCTTGCTTTTGATGGTGACGACGAAACCTTCTGGCATACCAGCTGGGGTAGTGACGCTGAGGAGTATCCACATGCGGTGATTATTGACTTAGGTGAGTCATACGATGTAACTCGCTTTGATTATTCCCCTAGACTTAATGCTGGTAACGGTACTGTGGTTGAGTATGAAGTTTATGTGAGTGACTCAGATTCTGACTTTGGCACAGCGGTTTCTTCGGGGACTTGGGCCAACAATGACGAGGTAAAAACAGTAACCTTCTCGGCAGTAACTGGACGTTATGTTAAGTTTGTTGCACTAGCTGAACAAGGTGGGAATGTTTGGGCCGCGGCAAGAGAGTTAAACGTAGGTGTTGAACTTTAATATCTAACATTAAAGGCTACTACTAGCCTTGCCCTATAAAAAGCGAACATGGACGTTTGCTTTTTCACTATTTCTTTAAACATTCATTTTCGTTTAAAGAAATCTTTTCTAAATCTATTCTAAATCTTTAAAAAAAGTCACCTATAACCAAACCATGTTATTCGCAAAATAATCGTGTGTTTAACGTTTGCTTATGCAAGCGATATTTGGGCAAACGGTTTTTAGATAAACGGTTTTTAGATAAACGGTATTTTGTCGTGTTTTACGCACGTAAAAATGAAAAGGCAAAACAAGGAGAAAACTTAAAAACGGACAAGGAGAAAACTTAAAACGGAAGCCTAATGGGTTAAGAAATAAAATAATTTCTTAATCGTTGAAATATTATAAATATAAATAAACAACACCCTAGGAGTACTTCTACATGTACAAAAAACTTATTACAACAGCGTTAACCTGTATTTTACTCAATACGGCTCACGCCGAAGAGACAGAAGTCGTTAACAGAGCAGCGTCAATATGGCTAAATTATAATGATGTTGGTGCTGGCGATCTCATCATGCAAGATGTATTTGTTCCTTCCTCTGGCTTAACGACAACCACTTATTACTCAATTCTTAACTGGAATGCAGGCCTTGAAGGCGGTGGTTATGCCGGTATTCAAGACCACCCCAATGGTCGAAATTATATTTTTTCCCTTTGGGATCCTCGGGCCAGCAACGATCCTATCGTTGCACGCTACCAAGATGAAGACACTGAGGTTGAAAATTTTGGCGGAGAAGGCACCGGCTTAAAATCTTGGAATTTTTCTTTAGGCTGGAATCCTGATACTTGGTATACCCTTGTTGCAAGAACTTGGCCTGTCAATGACCATACTTACTTTGGTTATTGGACGCAAGATCAGTCAACAGGCATTTGGACACATCTGGTTACTATGGACTACCCAGTTGCTGACGTAAATTTTGTCAGTCGTACTAGCTCATTTGTTGAAGACTGGTTATATAGTGGAGCTAATGTTCGTAGTGCTTATTTGAGCAATGGTCATAAACGCTTTATTGATGGCAGTTGGATCGGTTTTAGCGAGGCGGAATTCAGTGTAGTACAGCATCAGCCAAAAAGAAATTATGATGATAATTTTAATGCAAGTGCTAACTCTAGCTTCTATACCATGACAACAGGTGGCGCAACTTCGCCTGATTTTTCTATCAGTAACCATACTTGTTATAAAGGTGATGGCTCATTGGCAGATTTTTGTGGTCGTGGTCCTGATACCCCTTTCACTCGAAGTAATACCCCACAAACGACCAGTAAACCTATTATAGAATTCGCTATTGATTCTGCAATAAGCAGTGCGGTTAATTGGAGTGTTCCTCAGACAAGTTCACCACAACTTAAATACACGATAACAGTTAACGGCATTACCGTGAATAGTGCTTTTGATCCTGAAGCTAGAACGGCTGAAATTTCTGTCAGTAATGGTGATGTCGTAGAAGTTACTTTAGAAGATATTTTTGGCAGAAGTGCATCTCACGATATTACGGTGGTGAGCACAGATGTGAAACTAAATGCCAATAACTTTGTTGTGAGCGCTAGCTCTGCTGCACAAGCGGGCCATAAATTAGCTAACGCCTTTGATGGCGATACTTCAACTATATGGCATACCAGGTGGACAGGAGGCTCAGCACCTAGTCATAACCATGACATTATTATTGATTTAGGTGCTAGGTATGATCTCACTAAACTGGAATATACACCAAGATTAACCGGTGAAAACGGCACTATCGCCGGTTATGAGGTTTATGTTAGCGACTCAACCAGTAACTTCGGTAATGCGGTAACAACAGGCACTTGGCAGAATAATAATAATGTCAAAACAGCTAGCTTATCATCTGCATTTGGCCGCTACGTTAAGTTTGTTGCAAGGTCTGAAGTTAATGACAACATCTGGACAAGTGCTGCGGAAGTGAGTCTTTATCACAGTGGCAAGCTTGACCATACCCGTTTTGTGGTCAGTAGTAGCTCAAGCGTGCAAGCAGGTCATAAATTAGCCAATGCATTTGATGGCGATACTGCAACCATGTGGCATACCAGCTGGTCAGGTAGCTCTGCGCCAAGTTACCCACACGATATTATTATTGATTTAGGTACTCAATTCGATGTTTCTAAGTTGGAATATACACCTAGGTTGTCTGGCCAAAATGGCACCATTGCAGGCTACGAAGTGTATGTCAGTAATTCAGCTAATAATTGGGGCAGTCCGGTCACTTTAGGCACATGGGCAACAAATAATGAGGTTAAAACGGCCTCATTTACACCGACCAATGGCCGCTATGTCATCCTTCGCGCAACCTCTGAAGTTAACGGTAATATTTGGGCTAGTGGGGCAGAAGTCAGTATTTACCAATAGCAAACTAATCTTTTATAGCGCAGGGAGGCGCTATAAGAATCTTGTGAGCAAGGAGGCTCTTCAATAATACGGGAAAAAAATGTACAAAAAACTTATTACAACAGCCTTAACTTGTGGGCTGATCACGACTGCAAACGCTGAAGACAGGGCTCCATCAGTGTGGTTGAGCTATAACGATGCCGGTACAGGCGACATCATCATGCAAGATGTTTATGTGCCTTCAGCAGGTTTGGCGACTTACACGTATTATTCAATCCTTAATTGGAATGCGGGGGCAGAAGGCGGTGGTTATGCCGGTATTCAAGATCACCCTGATGGGCGAAATTATATATTCTCTATTTGGGATCCAATTGCAAGCAATGAGCCTATTGTTGCCCATTACCAAGGAGAAGACACAGATGTAGAGAATTTTGGTGGCGAAGGAACAGGCTTAAAGTCGTGGAACTTTGGCTTAGGTTGGGAACCCGACCAATGGTATACCTTATTAGCAAAAGCATGGGATTATAATGGTCATACCTACTTTGGTTATTGGTCGCATGATCAATCAAACAATAAGTGGACTCACCTTGTTACCATGGACTACCCCGTTGCCAACGTAAGGTTTAACTCTTCGACGGGAACTTTTATTGAAGACTGGCTTGGCAGTGGCAGTGATGCCAGAAGCGCTCGTTATCGCA